>Ga0209535_1002250_pt1 | contig 12598 bp, 12 predicted proteins | sample LinPmetageLP28_FD_184041 | JGI IMG/M metagenome (GOLD analysis project Ga0209535, IMG submission 184041) | Marine viral communities from the Pacific Ocean - LP-28 (SPAdes) (version 2) | ecosystem: Environmental > Aquatic > Marine > Oceanic | place: Pacific Ocean | collected 2009-08-22
TGTCTTTTTAAACTTCTGGGTCTTTACCATTGATAAAATCTTGAGAGCAAGTTTCTTATCAACTTTTTCGGTAAGTTCATTTTCCTCTTTAGTTTCAATTTTGTTTGTTTCTACTTCAGACATTTTCTTTTCTTCAACAGCCTCACCCCAAACTTTGGATAATGCTTTTGAAGCTAATGATATTAAATCATTTTCTTCTTTACCTTCTACAACTTTTGCACTTTTAAAACCTATGAAGTTTTTTATATCAGCAACTTCTCTACCAATATCAACATTTTTACCACCATCAAGTGTTACTGAATCATCACTCATATTCTGTGTTATTTTGATTTGTTGATTTGGTCTACTCTTTTTGTTAACCAGGCCTATATGTTTTACAATTTTTTGTATATCTCTGTCAACATTTCCTCTATTAAGTTTTATCTCTACTTTTTTCATTTCATCAAGTTCATTTTCCTCTTTAGTTTCAATTTTGTTTGTTTCTATTTCAGACATTTTCTTTCCAGTTAAAGTCTTTGACTCTTTTGGGTCTTCTTTACCTGTTTTCTTTTCTGCATCTGATTTATAGTTTTTATCAATGTAATTAAAGAACTTTTTCTTTTCTTCATCTGATTTAAAATCAGCAGGAGATTTAACTTTAAATCTTTTTAAAGCTGAATTAAAAAACTTTTCATATGCTTCTTTATCTTCAATAAATGGTCTACTTTGAACAGACGAAACTGCCTCTTCTATACTACCCGGTTTTGATTTTAAATAGTGGCCCATGTTATTCTCCCTTTTCCATCATTTTGATGTGAGCATCAATTCTTTTTGATTGACCTAAATGCATTTTAGATGCATTTTGTAATTCTTCTACAATTTTTTTTAAATCTTCTAAATCACCATCTTCTTCTTTTATCACATTTTCTTCAATAGGATTTGTAATATAATCTCTTAACTTATTCATCATTGTAGATGAAACGGCCATTTTATTAGACCACCAAGTTGGTAGTGAGTCTTCTTTATTTTTTGTGTTTAGTTGATTCATAATATCGTTAGCATCTTCTATAATTGTTTTACAACTTCTAATTGCAGATGCAACATCAACATGGCCATCTTCATTTACTTGTTCTTTTTTAGCCATCTTTGTAGCAGTTGCTATTTTTACAGATTTCCATTCATCACCATATCTTTTTTTAAAATCAGCATCTGGTAAGTCTTTTGCAATCTCTTCTCTTCTTTTAAGTTCTTTTGGAGTCAATTCTCTTTCTTGAACTTTTTTATAAGCTTCTGTCAAACTTTGTCTATAATTAGTCATTGTTAACCTTTCATTAAATCTGTTACAGATTTACCTTTTTCCCAAAACTTACAAGACCAATATCTTGCTTTATATTTTGGCCCAGGGTTTGTGTCACATTGATGTCTTGCTCTAAAATTTTTTCTGGCAGCATCATTATCTCTTTGTATCTGCATATTTGGGTCACCATAGTGTACTTTTACCACATTACCCTTATCATTTTTCACATAAACCATATATTTCTTTTTTTTACTATCACTTCTTGTAGGATTATTTAAATTAACCTTACGCCCTTGATACTCAGCACTACCTTCATCTAAATATTTATCAATACTGTCATCTTGAGTTCCTATCTTTTCTAACATTCTATCATAAGTCTCCGTGAGTGCAGTCCACCAGTAGTCTTCATATTTCTTTTGATATTCCTTTCGTACGGACTCTCTTTCAAACCAATCTTTGATATTGGTTTTACTTGCTTTCTTTTTGATAGATTGTTCGTAATTCTGACCTGGTGTAACAGCGAAAGTGTGTCTAGCATAATCTTCTCCTTGTTCATAAGTTTCACCTCTAACTTGTTTAGCTAAATCTTTATCAGCTTTACCCCAAGTTCCTGAACTTTTTGTTACAAAAGAATTAACTCTTGCAAATGCCCATTGTTGTGGTGTTGTTCCTGGTCTATGACCAGTTCTCCAAGCTGCCATACCTCTATCATATACTTTTTTAAGAATACTATAAGGCATTCCAGACTTTTCTGCTTTCTTAACTAAACCTTCAATTTTTTCGTCAAGTTGAAAACTTTCTTTTTGTTCTTGCGCCTTTTGCCATTCTTTACTAGAAGGTGCACCCTTTTCACCTTTCTTTCTCATTTTCTCACCAGAACCTCTTTTGATTCTTGCTTTCTTCTTTCTAATATTATCCCATAGTCCTTCTGTATAAGATGCAGCAAGTTCTTTTGGTAATTTACCTTTTTTAACTAAATTGTTTACATAATAAATTACATCTCTTCCTTCTACACCACGAACTTCTTTACCAATTTCCCCAGCAGCCTGCATTGGTTTCATACCAGATTTTATTTTATCTATGTACATTTTCATAATTCTTTCATAACCTTTAGGGTGTATCATTTGATGTATTTTATCTCTAATTTTTCTATAATAAGGCATTTCTTCTAATTTCTTACCAAAAGCTCTTTCTTGCCAATTATGAGATTCTTTATCTTTATCTATCGGGCCGCCTTTTGCCCAAGTATGACACGCTCTTGCAGAATGACATTTAAAGTGATGCATCCAACAATAACCAAGTACACCATCTTTATCAGATGTAGCACCAGGCAAACACTCTTTCATTCTAGGAGAAATATCAAATGCAACACAATTTTCACATAATGATTTCTTTGCAGCCTCTACTGAAGTTTTCCAATGTTTAGCAACCTTTTCCCAATAATCACCTGGCTCATCTACATTAAGTGGGCCATAATTATATTTTTTGGTTGTTGCATCTCTATTCTTAGTATTGATAGCTAAGTCTTGTGTAGCGGGTGGACAATCCATTTTTTGTTCACCATACATCTGTTTAAATTTCTTTGTATGTTTAGATTTTTTAGTTTTCATTGTTGAATCTCCTGGTGCAGGTTTGTATGCATCTGGATTATCATCACTCATTTTTGTACCTTTTTTAAAATGAGCATCTCTCTTATCTTTTGTAGATTTGGCCATATCCCCTGCGTAATACTTTGCAGGTTGTGTACCTTTCTTATCTTTTACTTCTTTATCTTGTTTTACTTCTTGTACTGAATGTAGAAATGCTTTATAAAAATTCTCACCATCAGTATATTGAACATAATTTGGCCCTCTTCTTACAATTTCACCTGAAGTACCATCTATCTTGTTTTCAACTAAATCACCAATCTGATATATAACACCTCTTACATATAAATCTCTTTCAACTTCATCATTAGAATATTTTGATGATTCTCTAAGACCCATACCTTTTCTTACATCTTTAAATAATTTTTCGCCATTTTTATATGTTCTTGGTAACCCTTTTTTAAATTCTTCATAATTATTATTAGATGCCGCCGCTCTCATTTTAGATGCACTCATTCCAGATACACCTTCAGAGTCTGGGTCCCTATCACCGGCACTAAAAACTTCTATACTATCAAAGTCATAAAACCCATGTCTTTTTTCTTGACCATTATAAGTGTTTAATAGTTTCTTAAATTCAATAACTCTATCAGAACCAACAACCATATTTAATTCTTTATAACCCATATCATGTAAATAAACAGCGATATCTAAAACTGTTTTTAAATTAGTTTTTGCTGTAATATTTCTTTTATGTTGTGGAAACATATCTCTCATGTATGCTACTTTTCTTGCAAAAGGCAATGGGTCTTTTTTAGGATTTTGAGAATGTGATGGGTAAATAAAATAATCACTACTACCAGCAATCTTTTTAACTTTATCTAAAAGTTTTTCATGACCTGTCGTTGGTGGATTAAATCTACCAAATGTAAATACTACTGCTTCTGTTGACTCAAATAATGTTCTAAACTTTTTCATTAGTTTCTTTCCTTTGTAATCTTTTTCATCTTCTCAATATATACACGATACACATTTGCTTCAGCAGTTTTACCCATAACTCGTGCTCTTTGTTCCATTGCAATAGCGGCCTGTATTTTGTGAGCATGTGTCTTACCACTTCCCTCAATTTTACTTACACTTGCCTTCGCTGTCTTAACATCTTTAAATCCTAACCCTTGTATTGTACCCTTTGGGTTCTCATCAGTATATAAATCAGAATGTGAATCTGAACCAGAAGGTTGACCTTTCTTTCTAGGTATTCTTGGTGCTTCAATGTATTGTTTAAATGTTTTCATCTTTTTAACAATTCTTTAAATTCTTTAGTTGCCGTTGCAAGAAAATTTGGTGCGGCTCTAAAGTTACCTTTATATCTTAAAGTGATATCACTTATTGGGGTTGCACCTACAAAAAGTTTAAAGAATAACATTGCGGCAGTGGACCCTCTTTCAAAAGCTTGTGTTTTGGTTGCATCTAGTACCATTCTTACTTTACCACTAGAATATAATTTATCTAATGCACCAACCATAGTATTTACATCTTTATATTCACCAGACTCAATAACTGGGCCCTTGACTAAAAATCTCCCTATACCTGTAACTAAAGCATAGTCAAAATTTAATTTTTGTAAATCTTGTAAATCCATTTTAAAAATAAGTTGTAATAATTGATTTCCAAATAAATCTGAATTTTTAATTATAACATCTGACATTGGTTTAAATAAACTTTTATTTGTTTTAAGTTGTTTGTTTATTATATCATTTGGTATTCTTTCTACAAAGGGTTTCCAATTACTTTTAGAAACATTTCTTGCATTTGGTCCCAAGTCTTTTATCATAGTATTATCTAATAGTGGGTTTCCATCTTTGTCAATTGCTCTTTTTGGTTTAATTGTAAATCCTCTAGTATCTTGTTTTTGAAATTTATAAGTGGTTTTAATAACTGCCGCATAAAATACACCTGCTGCATCATCTAAATCTTTACGAACTTTATTAAATTCAGAACCTTTTAACATAGTTGTAAATCCTTTATTAATAAGTGTAGGGTCAGCTGTAGTTGCAGATGGTTTTTTCTTTAAAGAAACACCTAAAAAAGAATCACCTTTTTTTAAAATAAAATCTGAAGCATTGTAATCTTTCATTCCATACTTTGTTATTTTAAATTGTTGTACATCAGAATCCCAAGATTTACCTGTCATATAAACTTTCTCTGCACCTATTCCATAATTTTTTTGTATAGCTTGTGCTGCAGACACAGCTTGACATAAATTACCATAATCTTTTTCTAATGATTCTACTTCTAAAGAAGTGGAACCTATAACTTTTCCACTTTTAACAATTTTTTTTACTTCTTCAATAAGTAAGTCTAAATCTTCTAAAGTTTCTATATTTGGAATACTAGACATAGTACATAAACAAGCAGTCATTAATTCATTTGGGTCAGCTTTTGTACCACCCCCTCTTTTACTATCTGGTCTTGTTTGAACATAAACATATTTCATCATATCTTTATGTTTAAAAGCAAAATCTTTTTTAACTCTATTATTAGCAGGTTTCACAGGTTCTAGTAAAGAATCTTTTGAAATAATTTCATTTGCCATTGAAGAAAAAGCTATTCTTTTAGAATCTTCCATTTCAATTTGAATACCGAGTTTTTTACTATTTGTTTTTCCATTTCTTAAATCTTTAGAAATTTCACCATTAATAGAACCAATTGCATCATCTATCTCCGAAACTAATTCAATAGCAAATTGATGTTCATCTACATCTTTATTAAACTCTTTTGCCTCAGACACCCTATTGACTAAGTTTTGCCATTCTCCTTGATTGTAGTAAGACTTAGCAAATGTTTTAAAATTTATCATTTATCCCAAGCCTTTACTGCAGTAAAGTTGTTATAACTAAACTCCATTCTATCTACTAATTTGACCGCACCACCACCACTATCAATTGCAACATAACCTTCTGGGTTTGAAACTTTATACCCTTTATCGGTTTTAATAAATGTGCCGATTGACTTTACTGAATTTAACTTATTAATAATAAGTTGTTTTGCGGCCACCAAAGAGTTTTGAAAAGAAATGACATTTTCTAAATTTCTGGTGTGTTTTGTAAACTCACGCAGATACTCTTTCTGATTTCTTTCAATCTTTTCTTTTGCTCCTGATGTCTTTACTTTGTCTTTCATTTTTGTAAAATGGTTATCAACATGCTTTAAATACCCAGCAGCTGCACCTCTTACATCTTTGATTGCTTGTCCTTTTCTTATAAATGTATTTTGATAAGTCTTGAAACTAGCACCAGACAAATTTCCTGTCATTGCACCTTGTAGTTTAATAAACTTCTCTAACAAGACTGCATTGATTCTTTTAAATAAACTACCTGCTTGTGAAAGTTTGGCAGTTACAGCATTTGTTTCACCTTTTGTGAAAGTTGCTTTTCCTGATACATCTTTATAAGTCGCGTCGTCCATCCAAACACTCTTTGTTTTTTTCAAAGAACTAATGTTTGCCCCAAAAGATGCTTTCATATCTGCAAGTGATTTCCCTGTGTATGTAGTATGAAAGACGATTCCAATTTTTGCTGAAGAGATTTGTCTGCCCAATTCAGAATCAACAGGTGTAGCGTAAACGATAGTATTAGGCTGAAAAGTAAGATACGGTTTTCCATCTATGTTCTCCTTACTAATATCATTGGTAAACATTAAATCACCTTGAAGAACATTTTTAATACCTAATTTTGATAGTTCAGCAAAAGCGGTTTTAAACTTTTCATTTAATGCACCAGATACATCATCATCAATTTCTTTATTACTCTTATATAGTTTTGGATTAATATTAAATACTGATTTTTTGGCAACAAAGAATTTACCATCGGCAGGGTCAATACCAGTAAATATGGCAGGAGCACCGTCCCATTTTACTGTCATGTTTACACTACCAGATGATTTACCTGATAACATATTTCTTAATTCTTGAAGAAAATTAATGGCACCTCTAGCACCACCGACACCAAAGTTGATTATCTCATCTTCTAGATGTTCTAAGTGTAGATTTTTACCAGATTTGTCTTCTAATAGAAATTCTTTAAATGTTAGCATTTTTACTCAATTCTTCCATATATTTAAGTATATTTATAAATTAAGTGAATGTCAACCCTCATTATTAGAATTATATTCTACGGCTATTATATTTCCTGCAACCATCACTCTTTCATGGTCAACTTCTTGTGGTTTTACTTCATGTATTACCCACCCAGGAAACATTACTAATAGACCATTTTTTGGTCTTACAAAAGCACCACCAGCATTAGGAAATACTAAAGGTGAACATTTATCAGATACATTTACATAATAAGTCCAGCTCCAAAGACAAGGCCAATGGTCATGAGCCTGAGTATATTCACCTTTACGATAAACAGCACCCCAACAATCTGGACACCCTGGGGTAAATTTAGCTGGTGAGTTTTCTATTGCTACTCTCATAGCAAACTCTATTATTTCTTTAAAATGTTCCCCACCTGATTCATTAAACATTCTCCATTCTGTCATTTGTGCTTTTACATTTGATTTATAATTTATTTTATCGCCTTGTTTTCTAATTGCTTCTTCAAGTTTAGGATTTAGTGTTTCATAATTATCATACATTGCTTTGGCAACAGGATATTTTTCTGTGAATGCTATTGAACAAGGATTACTAAAAAGAGTGTTTACCATGTGGTACCCTTTAAAAAACTAGGTAATGTTTCATTACCAAATGGTTTGATTTTATTAAGATTGTTTACCATTTCTTCAGCGTCTTCTTGAAACTTAAATGTTCTAACAATATCATTTGTTGGTAATTCAATAACTTCATATATTGCTTCTTTATTTTTCCAGGTAACATCTGAATAATAACTTACCTTCTTTTTTTTATATCTTGAGGTCTGAGAACTTTTCATAAGACTTCTTCTCCATTTTACTTCCAAAGTTAGATTTATCAAAAACTGCATCGTCTTGACCTGAATCAACAATATCACCTTGAGCAACTTGTTCTACATCATAAAGTTTCATTTTAGCTCTATCTATACCAATGATGAATCTTTTATTCATAGTAGGGTCATTGTATCTATTTTTTAATTGTTTTATCATTAACTGGTTTAAATCTTCTAATTCTTCTGTTGAAATTAAAGCAAACATTAAATCAGCAGTTGCAGGTAAACCAAAACTTTCTGAAGTATCTTCAAGACCTACATCAGTAGATGTATATGCACTTCTTGTAGTTTGAGTTGCTGACATAATTGGAACATTTGTTTCTACTGCAAAACCTCTTAACTCTTCAGCAATAGATTTAATATAAAAATAAGAACCAACATTTGCATTACCCTTAAATCTAGATGATGCACAAATATTTAAATAATCAATTAAAATAATATCGGGCTTAAAACTTTTCTTAATTGCAAGTTCTTTTACTAAACTTCTAAAATGACCACAATGTGCAGATGCAGTTGGGTATTCTTTAATAACTAATTTACCCATTGTTTTTTTAGAAATCTTTTTAATCTTATCAGTAAACATTTTCTTTGGTAGTGAGTGTAAATCATCAATACTAATATTCATTAAGTTTGCATCTATTCTTTCTGCAATTCTTTCTTCTGCCATTTCTAATGTGATATACAAAACATTCTTGCCTTGCATTAATGTAGAGGCAGCAACATGACACATAAACAATGATTTACCAACACCTGTGCCAGCAAGTGCAATATTCAATGTTTTAGTTGGTAGCCCACCTTTAGTAATTTTATTAAAATAATCTAAATCAAATTCTATTTTCTTTTCTTTTTTGTGATAAAAGTCATATCTTGATTCAGATTGTTCAATATAATCATGCCCAACATGACTATCAAAAGAAACTGATAATGCATCAGATAATATTGATGGTATAGATTCTTGAGTTCTATTTTTATCTTTACCATCTATAACTTTAATACTATCAACGACAGCATTATAAACTGCTTTGTCTTTACAAAACTTTTCAACAGTATCAACTAACCAATCATATTCAACCTTACTATCTTCTAAAGATGAGAGTAATTCTAAAACTTTTTTGTGTTCAATTTCAGATAAATCTTTTCGTTTATCAATCTCAATTTCAAGAGCAGGTTTAGTTGGTGGGTTTTTATATTTGTCAACAAAATCATTTATTTCTTCAAATAAAATCTTTTCACTTCTCTCACCAAAATATTCAGACTTTAGAAAAGGGATTACTTTACGATTAAAGTTTTCGTTATGTAATAATTGGCTTAGTGTTGTCTTCTCTATCGTCTGCATTAAATAATTCTCCTCTTGAATAATGACTATCAACTATATGACATAAAATGTCACCAAGTAAGTTTTTAAAATCTTCAGTAAAAAATTCATCTGGTAACCCATTTGGGTCTACAATATTATAATTAAATTTTAACACTGCTTGTAACCCAGTATTAGATGCATCTTCAATAGCGGCAGTCTTTGCATATTGATAAACAACACCATCAAAACGACCTCCTTTAATACCAATACAATCTTTCCATTCTTTATTTTCTAAAAATACATAATCATCAGCAATCTTGCCAAGATATCTGCATGACTTATCAAATGCTTTTCTTTCTATAAGATTTTCTTTTTGGTAAGCATCATTATTCTTCTGTGGTTTCTTTGACTTGTCCGCCATATCTAAACTCCTTTTTTGCACATTCTTCAAGTATATCCATTACATCTTTTGTAAAATATTTTGTAGGTGTATTTAAAATTGTTTTACCATATTGTTTTGAACCATCAGGTAATTCAAATCGTGTTGCAACTTTTTTAAATACATTATATTTTTCAGCAAGTTCAAGTAATCCATAATATCTATCTAGACCTTTGTTATAGGTTAATCTTACATCAATCATTTTATTTTCTATTGTTAATCTAGATTTATGATTTTTACAATGTATGATATTACCAACAACTTCTGTACCTTCTTTATCTTTTCTTTTTGAAAGATAAACAATAGATGAAGCTGCATACTTTAATCCAGAACCACCGCCCATTTCTTTTGTTGGAAACATTGAACCTACAACATCATATGTATGATTCGTTACAACCATTGGTACTTTTGCTTTACCAAGTTTTAAAGTCAATACTCTAAATGCTGCTTTTAAAACTTGTGCTCTAGTCATATCTCTTGTTTCTTTTCCATCAGCAGTATCTTCAACTTCTTTTGTTGTTGATAACATACCAAGAGAATCTAATGCAAGAAACAAGGGTCTTCTAATATCAGAACTTTGTTGTAAATATGCATCTAAAACTTTTAATGATTGTGTTCTAAATTCTTGAACAGTAGTCACAGGTAATATCACCATTCTTTTTGGGTCTATACCTCTATCAACTACCATTTGTTTTGTAATTGCACTTTCAGATTCAAACAACATAACACCACCTTCTGGGTTAGCATCTAGAAAATGTTTTATAATACCCATAAGAAAAAATGTTTTACCTGTTGCACTTTCACCTGCAATTGCAGTTATTTTATTTTGAGGCAAACCACCATGAAGTGAACCTGATAGTAATGCATTAAATGCATATGAACCTGTATCAATAAATGTATCTACATCGCCTGCTTCTACACCATCTGATACAAGTGCCGCATATTCATTACCAGTTGTTTTGATAATGTCTTTAAAAAAATCGTCAGCCATATTATTTACTCCTTATTTAATTGCTACTGCACCAACAAACATATGATTACTCCAGAAACATTGTACATCTTGAAACCCAGCATTAAGTACCATATCTTTAAGTTGTGACCAACTATTTGGTTTTAACATATGTCTTAATGTTTTCTCTTTGTCCATAATATCTTTGGGTTCAAAGTTTTTTCTTTTGTAATCATAATAATTAAATGTCATCATTTCTTGAATTCTTGCATTTGTACATAAAAGTTTTTCTGCAAAAATAAAACCACCACCGACATTTAAACCATTATAAATCTTTTGTATTACATCTGCTCTATCTTTCATAGGCATAAATTGTAAAGTGAATATTGAAGTGACTAATGAACAATTATAAAAATCATAGAATCGTACATCATCTTTAATAAATTTTACTGCAGTATCTGGATACTCTTTTTGTAATTGTTTTATTCTATTATCTAATGGTTTGGAAAAACCCTCAGCCAGTTCAACACCTTCATAAGTTGCATCACTACAAAATTCTTTATTTGACTCAATCATCATTCGTGTAACCTTGCCGGTAGAACAACCAATATCAACAGCTTTGGTATTACTTTCTACAAAATATTTTGAAAGATTAACAATATCTTCTAATAAATTAGAATACCCTCTAATAGAATATTCTATGTGTTCATCAAAACCCTCTTCTCTATGAGCAAAAGTAAAATCGTATTTTGTCATTTAATCTCCTTATAAGGTTTAAGTACATTTTCATATATTGACTCAGCAATAGCTTTCATCATAAGTGGTGGTACCATTCTACCCATTCTTTCAGATTTTTGTTCCCACTTACCTGTTAGTTTAAAATCATCTGGTAAACTCATAACTCTTTGAGTTTCACATAGAGTAAGTTTTCTCATTTCTTTCCAATGAATACACCCACCAGAAGCTGTAATTGTTGGTGATGGTTTATGTCTTGAAATTCTTTTCATATTAAAGTGATGACCTTTTGGGTGATAGTTACAACCAGTCAATACCTTATCTGGGTCTAATGGCATCTTTGATGCAGTTTCAAAAGTAGAACCCTTTGCAAACTTTTCTGTTAATGTTTTTATTTCTTCTTCATTATAATCTAAGTTTTCAAATGCTTGACCACAAGTAATTGGTTCAGAAAACTTCTCTGGAAATATACTTGATATATTCATAAAAGTAAGACCTATTGCTGAAGTAACATCTTCACGAACAGCAATAAATATTAATCTTTTTCTAGTTTGTGGTACACCATAATGTGATGAATCTAAAACCATTGATGAAACATCATACCCGATATTTTCAAATTCGTTGGTTATTTTATTATAGTATTCTTTTGCTTCACCCATTGTTAACCCTGCAACATTTTCACCAACAATTACTTTAGGTTTAATTTCATTTGCAACTCTTAAATATTCAAAAAATAAATCTTCAATGTTTTCAATCGTCTTACCATCTGAATATTTTTTAGTCTGTTTAAACCCTTTTGAATGACCACCTTGAACCATTGCACCTGATACTGAAAATGCACTACATGGTGGGCTACCATCTAATAAATCTAATTCACCTGGTTTTAATTTAATTACTTCTAAAATATCTTTACCTGTAAGTTCTTTAATATCATCTGGCATGATGGGTGTATTTGGGTAGTTCTCTTTGTATGTTTTTCTAGCTTCTTCTACAAACTCATTGATGGCTAAAATCTTGCCACCAGCGAGTCTATAACCTGTACTAGAACCACCCCCACCAGCAAAAGTTGACATTACAGTAAACTTCTGTTGTTTTTCATTTTGTAATACATCTTTTAAATAATAAGGTTTATAACTCATGATACGGCCTCAATACATTTTCATAAAGTGAACTAGCAAGTGCACCCATCATTTTTGGTGCAACCATTCTACCAATTCTTTCAACTCTTTGGTCAAACTGACCATTAACAGTTTTTTTGTTTGTTGTTAATTTAAAATCTTCAGGTAAACTCATTAATCTTTTTAATTCTGGTAATGTTAATTTTCTATTCTTTGCATAATGAAATACAC
>Ga0209535_1002252_pt1 | contig 12580 bp, 16 predicted proteins | sample LinPmetageLP28_FD_184041 | JGI IMG/M metagenome (GOLD analysis project Ga0209535, IMG submission 184041) | Marine viral communities from the Pacific Ocean - LP-28 (SPAdes) (version 2) | ecosystem: Environmental > Aquatic > Marine > Oceanic | place: Pacific Ocean | collected 2009-08-22
CGTTGTTTGAGTAATACTTCAGACTTTACTAAGGACGCTTGATCAACCCACTGAGAGTCGAGTATCCACACCTTATCATACCATTTAAGAGAGTTGAGTTGCTGTTCTTGTCTTTGAGTAAACGATCTACCTCGTTCGGTAATACCTGCTACAGCTATAGAGTTTTTAGTAAAGAAAGCATTTAGCGGGCCCTCGAAAATATAAACCTTATCATGATCACTAGATACCCTATCTATATTGAATAAAGTTTTCTCAGCTTGCACTTTACCTAAATACTTAGGTTTAGTTTTATTATCTTTATTTAAAACTGTACGTGTTTGATAAAACTCTATTTCTTTTTTCTCATTAATAAAGGGTATAACTAATCTATTCTTATGAACTCTATCTGTTAATGATACGTATAAGTTTTCAGGTCTATTTACTGCAGTATCTAAACGACGGTTCTTAACCAGATATCGAACAGCCGTAATAACAGAGTTGCTATTATAATAGTCAAGCTGAAACTCATCAGACAAATTAACACTATCCTTAGGTAAGGTTTCGATCTGAATAGTAGGTCGAGTCTGTTCTTTATTGACAATAATATCTTGCGCGTCTGGTACATATTCTTTTAGTTCTTTTATTACTTCGTTATCTGAACAATTAGATACCTCTTTTATCCATCTTAACGGCTTACCTGACCAACCACAATTATGACAAAATATATTCTCATTTTTAGGAATATAATAACACCTTCTTTTCTTACCTAACGAGTTACCTTCTCTACATATAGGACAACTGCATTGATATACATTATTAAATTTATTATACTTAGGATAAAAACCTAACTCGTAAAACTTAAGTATAACAAAATCTTCAGGAAGCGATATCATTTAGTTTATTATACAAGCTTTCCATAAAAAACAAATTATACCAATTTTCTTTTTTTGATAAAATTCTTTCAAAGGAATAATCTTTACAATATTTAAGAAATGATTTATAGCATGTATCTATCTTAACTTCTAGCTGCTCTTTATAGTACTGCTTTTCCTCGGGTAATGATTCATACTTATCTAAACAAAAAATATCTGCATTACGTTTAAAGATAGCTTGCTGCGATTCATCTAGAAGATAACTAGGGTCATTTAGGTATTTTTTAACTGCTGCAGGACCGAAGCGAGGTATACCTGATACATTATCAGACTTATCACCAGTTAGACATTTAGCAGTATACCATTCTTCAACAGTTTTAAATCCTGTCTCCTTTTCAAAAGAAATATAATCGAAATACCTCTTTCTTATCGGATCATACAAAGTACACTCTTTACTTACTAGTTGTAGAAAGTCTCTATCTACTGAAATAATTACCTTAGATCCTTCCTTCTCTCTACATATGTATGCTACTACATCATCTGCTTCTAACTGACTAGGGAATATAGAATTAATGCCCATAGTCTTAAGTATCGATTTTATTACTTCATTATTTTGATGAGGTGAATTATCTTTAGATCTATTACCCTTATACTCCTTAAGCATCTCCTTACGTATATTGGGTCTATAAATAGGCTTTTCATCCCATACAAATATAGTATTATCAGGTAAAAACTGCTTCACGTAGGAGCTCACCGCGTTAAGCGTAAAGTATATATGAAGGTTGTTAATCTTTTCTTGAGAGTGGTCTTCACTCTTTTTCGCCTGATTCTTTGCTGTATAATACGTTCGGTGTATTAAGTTGTTCCCGTCTATTATCAGAGTTTTCATTTTTAAAATATTGAGTTTCTACTACCTTAAAAACATCTTTAGGTAGCTCTTCTACTAATGATAGTATATCATTGTTCCTTCCGGAATCAAACGAATCCTTAGGTACTTTAATATTTTCCATTTCTGGTAATGACAGACAACCTATATGATCTTTATTTACTTCAACTACTGCAAACATTTGACCAACATAGTCTCCTGTTTCAACAGCGTAAATTTGTTTTTTAGAGTAACTCATCTGTACCGCCTTTTATAGATTGCATTTCACTTGCAAAGTATTTCATTAAGAATGAATTTAAAGCCTCTTGTTGCTGTGGTGTAGAGGCAGCTTTAATATCTAAATGTCTACCGGAAAAATCATAACCAAGAAGAATGTAGCTATCCAAATATTCAGTTAATATATTAGCCAACCGATTAGCTAGGTCTTTCCGCTTTTTAAACTTTTTACGATCATTTAAATTATCTTTCAAAGCGCGTTCGATCATTTCTCTAAGCTCTTCGTCCTCCGGAGAGTTATGATCTTCTTCATCCATATTTTTATTTATTCAATAAATTTACTTTCATTCTTCTGCCTTACACCACTCTTAAGTAATTTTTGTACTACAACCTCAATTGAATCAGTCTTTAAACTAAAGCTGTTTTTAAATAATTGATTACCATCATTAAACTGAAACAAATATTCATCTTTAAATGGTGTATTCTCAAAACAAGTAATGAACACAGAAGAGCCTTTTGGATCTACTAATACTGTCCACTTTCTTGGATCGCTGTCATTATATTTATCAAATATTCTAAGAGTAACAAAATCGTTATCTTTTAATCGTTTAATAAAATATCCTGGAGTTTTAAGCTTATTCTTTTTTTGTTGATTAATCATTATTGTGTTAAGGCTGAAATTATATATCTTAATTTAATATTACTTTCCTCAATATCAAATACAATAACACCATATTCAGTATTGATCTTCACTCTAATATCATCATTTAGTAAAGATAACAATCTAAGATTATCTAAATTTAAAGCAATAGGCTCAAGCTTAAAGTTAGCTTTACCGAGACTTAAAGTAAAGTTATCAGTATTATGTCTAGCCCTATCCGTAAGTTCACCCATTAGCGATTCACCGTCAGTATAAAAATAAATCTTATTAGTCTCACTTGCGAAGGTACTACCTTTAAACAATCTTTGAATAGTAGCTTTATTTAAATTAAACTCTACATCAAACTTAAATCCATTAATCTTTTCTAAATTAATATTAGGCTTAGTTATAAAACCTTCTTCATATAGATGATATTTAAACTTAACCCCGTTACCGCTATATTCAAGATTATTAGAATTAATATCAATCTCTAAAGACTCTTCTTCAATAGTATCAAGTACATGCTTTAGTTTCTTAACATCAGGTATATTAAGACTAGTATTAAACTCAAAGTTAGATTTATACTCACTATGCAAGATTAACGTACTATCTAAACTAGATACTAAACTGACTAGCTTATCATCTTTAACATCAAAGATAATACCAGTATCGTTAATCTTAGAAACAGTATCTAGATATTTTAGATACTCGCTTTTACTTTTTACTTTTAGCGTTCTTACCATCACTTAATTTTAACCTAATATCTTTAAGAATCAAATTTTGATCTTTAATTAGATCTATAAGCTGATCAATCTTAGCTGGTTCAGAAAAATCAAACTCTACTTGATTAGGATCAACTTCTTCAACTACTGGAGATTGCTCTGTTCTAATAACGCGCTGAGCTGCAATTTCTTGAGCTGCTTGCTCCGGTGATACTGGTGCAACTAGTTGTGTGGGTGCTTGTTGTTCAGGAGGAAATTCGCCTAGATTGGCTGGTGGCTGTGGCTGCGGTTGTTGATTGTTACGTTGAATAGTTGGCATTCTCGCCGTTTGTTCAAAAGCACGTTTTGACGCTTCAGCTGATGGTTTTAAGTTTGTTGAAGGGCTTACCATCATACCATCATTTTTATGAGCTTCGCCATACGTGGTACCCATAAACTGCATGACAGCATTTTTTTCTTCAGGTGTCATTTGCATCTTTTTATTAAAGGTCTTTTAAAAGCTCATCAATATCTTCTTCAACAGTATCGTTAGATACTACAGCAGGTTCAGGCTCAGCAGGAGTCTCTACTACAGGTACTGGAGCTGAAGTTACAGGAGCAGTCTCTTCTTCTTCCGTTCTGCAATAATAATGCTCGTTAAGCATTTGCTTAAGTTCGTCATAAGACTTAAGAGTAAAGACTTCATTTAGATCAAAAGCCTTTTCATAAATACCCTTCTGCTCGTCTTCAGATAAGTCAATCTTACCTGCAGAAGTAAATCTAGAAGATACATAAGTAGGATAATCACCTTGCTGCTCAACTTTAATCTTAAAGCTAACACCTTCAGGTCCTAGATCAAAAATACGAGGACCAAACTCTTCAGCATCTTCACCTTCGATCGCTTCAGTAATAATCTTATGAAGCTGCTTACCATACCTCAAGATTTTAACATTCCCGTTATTATCAGGATTAGTAGGATCATCTACTACATACACATTAACCAACCACTTTTCAAGACGACGAACAGCGCTCATCTTTTCTTTCTCTTCTTCACTACCAGTTCTAAGAACCTTAAAACGTTCTTCAGCAATAGGATCACGCTCACCAAACGTCTGAGGACTTAGCGTCTGTACATATTGACCAGTAGCATAAGAAGTCCATCCATGATTATAGTAATGAAAGAACGTCTTACTAGGATCTTTAGCAAAAGGTAAAAGTCTTACCGTATAAGTATTACCCGACTTAGTCGGCATAATCTCGTTAAACTTAGCTGACCCCTTACTATCAGAAGTAGCTAACGCATCTTTAATTGATTGGAACATTGAAGTATTAAAAGTACTCATACGCTAATTATAACGCCTGACTACTAAACTTCAATAGCTTTTGTTCTATTATTTTAAGACCTTTTTTAGCTTTATGCTTTAGCTCTTTTGAACTAAGGAACTTTGCTCTCGTCTGAGCATATAGATCGTAAAATTCCGGAATGATCCAAGTTAACGTTCCGGAACATTCCTTTATAACTGAATCTACACCAAGAGCATGCACAAGATAAAAATTAATCTTGTGATTTTTCAAATGAGTAAATATGATTGGTATAGAGTTAGGAGTATCGACGTTAGAGTAGTTCTTATATTGAGCGAGTGTTATTTTCTCCTCTTCGCAATAATCGTAAATAAATTTTAAACACTCTTTTAGAGTACTAATACACTCATCACTATCAGGATTCTGCACCTCTTTATCTCTACAGTAAAGAGAATAGCATTTAATAGCCTTTCTCGTATTAAAGAAAGATAAATCAAAGTAATTATCTGGTCCGTATACTTTATAAGGCGCTATAAAGAAATCACTATAGTTAATATGACTATACTTTGATAAGAGTAAGTTTAATTTTTTAAGACTTACTTCATCTTTACTTTCTAGACTATCAAAATTTTGTCTTAATCTTACCGGCTTGTTTTTAGCCTTTCGAGAAGCATATAAGTAGCTATTGTATATGGACTTCTCTTTTTCTGTAATCATAAATCTATATCTGAATGTGAGTTAAGGTACTTAGTAATATATTTTGACTTTGTAATGGAAGGTTCGAAGTCTATAAATAGTTTAACTACATCAAAGTTAGTTTCAATGGTTAAAAGTTCCTTTAAAATATTTCGTATCTTTTCTTCCTGTAAAACTAGGATGAATATATTTTGTAATGATAGCTTTTTTCCTTTTAATTGCGAGCAAAAAGTACAAAAGCATAAAAGTAGATGTTCTGTTTCATCCTTTATAAGTGTGCTTGACGGGGCAAGATTAATATTTTTATTTAACATGGTATAAATTGTTTCGTTAAGGATGCAAATTTATCAGTCAATTTACCTCCAGCTGATCCAGGGTGACCTCCACCATCGCATAATTTTTTAGCTAATAAACTTACATCAGCATCGCAATCTTTTGATCTTCGAAACGATACAGTTTTAGCTTTTGTATTGACAATAACACTAATATCAGCATTATACTTACTAAGTAAAAAATGAGCTAGTTCTCCTATAGCATAATCACCAAATGACGCAATTACGTTATAATCCTTTATTTTACCTTTAAATATACTATTACTGCTAATTTGCTCTTTGAATTTTCTGAAAAATAACTTTATAGAATTTTTTTGCTCTATAGTATACGAGTTGAAACCGTTATAAAAGTTACTAATGAAGTTTTCCGTTTTAGGTGTATTTAAATTGTAGTAAACTGCATTAAGTTTTAACGAGTCATTGTTAGATTTATACCAATCATACCCGTTTATTAGGTCTATAAGCTCCGATTGTTCCTTAGTAAGACTTAAATGACTCTTAAATTTATCTTTTATAAGATTGACTACAGAAAAATAACTTTCATCAATAATAACTTTCGCTTTACTGTATAAATCTTTATACTTGCTATGATTTTTATGACCATCAATAACGACAACGTTATCTCTATCTACAAGTTTTACTTGTTCTTCATTTAGATCTAAATCTACAATAAAGATTCTATCGTAATGATCTAAAGTATCTAACGCTCCTTTAAAACGACCAGTAAATGTAGATTCAGTAACGTCGTTTATGTTAAACGTTTTTGAATTTTTATATAACCACTTCAATAATAGAGCACCACCTGCACCATGTAGATCTGTATCTGTCCATACCTGGATATTCACTAGGTATATTTATAAAAAGTTCCTTATTGTGCAAGTCCTACCAAGGCATTAAGGGTTTCGTTACCATCATCTTCAAACTCCACATCATCAGCCTCTTCAATAGATAAAGTACTATAATCAATTCTCATAGCTTGAGTAGTACCTCTAGGACCATAACGGTTTTTCATCATACCCAGTCTAATAATACCTAATTCTCTATCTTCTTCGTTCTGATAGATAGATACAATTACATCAGCAGTAGCAGCTAATCCAATAGACTCAGATATAGTAGCTAAGTCAGGGTTTTCAGTATCAAAGCCAGATCTATTTAACTGAGTAGCCGATATAATAGGACATTCAAAGATATAACTCATAGCACGAACTTGCTCGGTAACATGCTTAATACGTTCATAGGAATTATTACCCATAGTAGAATGCATTAAGTTAAGATAATCCAAAACAATAGCATCTAACTTAATACCTTTATCTTGAAACTTCTTTACAAAGCCTTTTAACTGACTCGGAGTAATAGTTGACGGAGGAAATTCTTTAATAAAGAGTTTACCTTCTTCACTTTTAACAGCTTGCCTAATAGAAGGAGTATTAGTAGCTAGCTCCTTCATAGGAATTTTAGTTACGTTAGTACAAAGTCTACGAGCGTAAAGTAATTCAGACATTTCTAAAGTTACCACTAAAACATTCTTACCCTGTTTAGCTATATTAGTAGCAATATTACCTAAGAAGATAGATTTACCAATATTAGTTTCACCAGCAAATACATACAGAGATTTACCAGCTTCTAGAAATCCGCCACCTAACGTTTCATCTAACCATTCCCAATTACTGGGTACATGACGTTCATCCGAATTAATATCATCGATAAGTACATCGATATCACTATACAGATCTAAACCCAAGTCAGTTACTAAATTAATATTACAAGACTTTTCAAACTTATCTAATACAACGGAAGTATCTACTTTACCGCTTGATACATCCTCTGCTACATTAAGCATAGTATGATATACAGCCTTTTCTTTAAGAAACTGCTCAGTATTATCATACAATTCATCTTTATCTAAGTTTTTATCTATATCATTAAAAGACGTAACTAACTCTTTAAATGACTGCTTTTGATCATCAGTAACAAGATGAGATTTTATCTCGGTAACAGTAGGTAGCTTGTTACGCTTTTCAGAAAAGTCTTTAATAATAGTAAAGATACTAGCAATAGCCTTACTTTTAAAAAATTCAGGCTGTACGAAATCAGCTACAGAAGCTAGATAAGTCCCATCAGTAAGAGACTTATACATTAAGACGTTTTCGAAATAATCTAAGTCTAATTTACTCACAATAATATGATATAATCAATTATTTCGTTTTCCACTTATTCAAAAACCACTCCTGACCTTTGATAAACTCTTCGCTGAAAGATTCTAAACCGGGGGAGTTATGCGTTACTAAGATATCTCCTACACCCACTTTAAAACCAGCTTTATTGCACTGCATTGAATAATCCAAATCATAAAAATGCCATTTAGATGGACACGATTCATCAAATCTAATTTTTTGGAATACCTTTCTTTTGATAGCCATAAAAACACCATCAATTATAACCGCTCTATTAGGGTAGCTTCCAAATGGAGTCATACGTTTTTTACCCTTATCATCTAAATGAGCTACAGCACCATGTAAATTAGGTGATCCAAATCCTCCTCCCATTAAATGCCATAATGCTGGAGGTTTTAGATTAACTTCTTTAGAACCAGCACATCCTACTACATCATATTTCTTAAATAGTTCCTCTAATTTATCTTCTGTAAAATTTTCTAAGATAACATCATCATGAACTAACACTAAGCTTCTAACATTTTCTTGAATTGCGAAGTCAATTGCTTTATTGTATACTTTGTGAAGAGAATCTTTATTATTTTGTTTAAAAATAACAGACGAATTATCGCTCGTCTTCCAAAGTAACGTATCTATATCTCTACCTGCGGTTGCTGAAAATATCATATTAAAAATCATATAAATGAAAAGGGTGAATCATGCTTAAACGTACATAGCTTATTCCATCTACGAGTCTTCATATTAAGTTTCATAACTACACCTTCAGGTAACTCTTTTAATCCTTCACCACCAAGAGTAGAGTAATCTCCACTATTATTATAGTGAAGTATAGAACCAGATCTTGCTATAAACACTTCATTAGTACTACAACAAACTATACTTAAAGCAAAAGTTCCGGATAAACATTCTAAAGTATCTTTAACTATCTTTTTTGTATTAATAGTTAGCTTGTTCTTTTTATGCTCAGCTTGCGTAAAGAACTCTAACAGATTTACTATAGTATCAGTATCAACACTACAATATAGACTATAAATTTTATTAAGTTTTTTATGATTAGTAAGAACACCATTGTGACTTACCATCCAAGTCATAGTTTCGAACGGATGCGAAGAGTCATAGTTCCAAACTCTTACTGCTGAAGTAGGAGCTTGTACATGACCTAGGTAATAAAAGGTATCAGGTTGATGAGTATACTTATCAAAATCTATATCGCCTTTTTTCTTCTTAATATATTGATCATCTTCTGTCAGACTAACAATACTACTCGCAAAATTACCTCTTTGTTTATTAGCTTCATACAAAACTTCAAACATAGAAGTATTAAAAGAACCAAAGATAGCACACATACACTATTTTAATATAATATATTTATATTTCAATCTTCCCAGTCAAACTTAAACCCTTCTTCCCACATATATGAATAATCTACATACCTATTCATAATACCTTCAGGTCCTTCCTCTCTAATACGCTCACTGATACGTCTCATTCTTAAAACCCATTCAGAAGGTTCAGCTATAGCTTTTCGACGTTCTTTTGGTATTCTCCAAAATAAATCAATATTACCATACTTGGTATCCTTAGCTAAACTATAGTCAGGATAATCTACACCATCAATAGTAAACCACTTTTTCTTCTTTTTCTTTGTCTTTTCAATGCCTAATTTTTCAAGAGTCTTTTTACCAAGTCCTTTTACTCTAAATAGGTCGTCGTTAGTCCTAAAAGGACGAAAACCTATAATACGAGCTACCGTAGTTTTACCTACACCTGGTAGTTTACATAATTGTTTATCTGACATTTCATTAAAATCCTTATAATTCAGCTTCATAGGTATAAATATATTATATGAGTTCCTTTAATACTTACGACAATTATAACTCCTTTAATGATTTAATCAACAGATCAGAGTTGCTTGAAGAAAAAACCTACAAAGCTATGGTAAAAGGTGCTAACTTAGGACCTGAACTGAAAAAGTTTAGATCAGAAGATGGTAAAGGGTTAAGTGCTACTTCGAGGGTAAAAAATCTTATTCTCATTAGTGCTTTAGTACAAATGGATCTTTTAGATGATGATGTTGCTGCAACCCTAAAAAGAAAAGCTACATCCTCTTCTTATATTACTAATACTTTAAAGGATCTAGCTCCTAAAGTTCATGCACAATTATTTGATGGTGACAATCCAGGTAGTGAAGAGGTTGTAAAATATGTTCAAGATAATATTGATCAGTTATTACCGTTTGCAGTTAAGAATGTTACTAGAGGAGAATATGAGAAGGCTGAAGTTGATACCGAGGTACCAGATGATGCTGAAGCCAAAGAGTTAGAAGATGAAGTAAGTGCAGAGGTTCGTTTAGCTAAGGGATTAATGGATGGTGAAGCTGAGAAAGTTGAGTTAGACTTTGATGAAGCTGACATTTTTATTGATGGTATTGATGCAGGTGTTAAGAATGCAGTATCACAACAAGCTGCTGACTACTTAAACAAGCAAGGAATAAAAGCTGGGTTGAAAGCTGAAGTTACTCGTGCTGGTGTTAATATTGAAGCACCTACTGGCTTCTTTGGTGATGCTGCCAGGATGGCACAGTTCGAAGATAAGCTTAAAGGTCTTGTTATGGACATGGATAGTAACATTCCTGAAGAACGTATTCGAGTTAAGTTTACTGGTTCTGATGGTCCAGTAGAGTACAAAGATGAAGATTATGAAGAGGGTCCAGAGCCTATGGAACCAGAAGGCCCTGCTAATGAGTACGAAGAAGATATTAATGAAGTAGAAGATAATGAATTTGATGACTTTGATATCGGACCACAATCAGATGAAAATGTACCTGACGACTACGAAGAGGTACTAGCAGCTCTTGTAGACGATGATAAAAAGAAGCATGCTATTAAGAAACTTAACGGAGAAGATCCGGTAGATGTAGCTCATGCTAAAGGTCATATTGCTAAAGATGATGTAAGGATGATTAAAAAACTTCGTTCGGATGAAGATGAAGAGGTAATTCAGGTAGAGAGTACTACTGCAGCTTACTTAACTGAGCAAAAAGATAGAGATAATCGTTTTAAGGTTGATGTTGTTGAAGAAGGTATTGGTAATCTCGCTGCAGCTGCAGGTAGGGGATTAGTTAAAGCTGCTAAAAGCAAAACGGCAAAGAAGGTTGCAAGAGGAATTGGTAATTTCGCTAAAGATGCTGCAATTGAAACTGGGAGAGTTGCTGCTGAACTTGGCGGTGAAGGTCTTAGGGTTGCTGGTAAAGCGGTTATGAAAGGTGCTGACAAAGTTATTGATGCTGCTGATAAAGGTATTAGTCGTCTTGCAAGTGATGAGGAAATTAAAGTAGGATCAATGGTTACTACTAACTACGGTGAAGTGGTTCATATAGACGAGATAGATACTGATTCTGATATGAAAGGTAGACCAGTCTATATGGGTACTGATAAAGATGGAGGAGATCATATTCTCTATCCAGATCAGATTCATGCTGTATCACCGGAAGATGAGGAAAGTATAGTAATGCAACCAATGCTTGAATCCCCCAAGACTAATACATCAGCATATCTTATTGAGCAATCAGCTTCTGATAAACGTAATAAGAAAACTGCAGTTAAAAATCAGTCATTTAAAGAAAAATACAAGCCAAAGACACAATGGCAGTTAGAAGAGCTTAGACGATACGGTCTCTAAGCACATTTTACACATTCGTTTTCCTTATATAGTTCTTCGATTTTATCTTGCTGTAGATACTTAACAGGATCTTTATAGCCTGCGTTAACGAACCCCTTTACTCTCATACTACTTGAAGGTGTAGTAGCATCAGCTAAACCATCTTCCCTATCTGAGTAACAGGTCCAGGTATCGTTAAAAATAACTCCTAATCTAACACCTTCTTTGATGATATCTTCTTTAGACATTACAAGTAAAGGAGCTTCTACTTTAATTCTATTCTCTCTATTAAGATCAGTTACGTTATTAACTGTATCAACAAACTCTTCACTACCATCCCAATAACCAGCTAAAGAATCTACTTGAGCAGCACCATACCACACCGTATCAGCACCTACACTTTCAGCATAAGCTGAGCAAATAGATAAAAACATTAAGTTTCTAAACGGTACATACGATACAGGTTGCGCGTCTCCAGCCATATTACTAATATCCGGATTATCGATATCCTTATTAGTTAAAGATGAAGTAGGAGATATGTCTCTAATATAATTTACATCGAGAACTTTATTAGTTACTTTTAAATTTACCCAATCCCCATATCGACTAGCAAAATTATCAAGTTGTTTATTAACACAACTAAGTTCACGCTTATGTCTTTGACCGTAATCAAAGGTTATAGTATGTATTTCTTCAAAGCCTCTATCTTGCGCCATATATAACAGCACAGACGAGTCCATTCCACCACTAAGAGTCAGTACTAGCTTTTTCATCATTAATTAAATCTTCTAATCCAAGTTCATCTGGAGCTTCTTCTTCTTCATTACCATAGGACCACTCTCTACCAATTCGTTCTTCTACTTTAGGTAGGATAGTCTCTTCCCATAGTTTAGTATCCTTTCTCCAATTCTTATAATAACCTAGCTTAGTACCATCTTCAAGCTGATAAGTAGCGCCAGTTTGAATTACAGCACCTACCCCTACAGCCAAGTCAACTAAACCATAGTATCTATCTAAACCAGAAGCGAAAGATAGATACATTTCACCTTCTAAGTATTGTTTAATAAATCTATTCTTACGAGTAAGAGCTCTAATAATAATACCAGCGTATTTTTTCTGACC
>Ga0209535_1002253_pt1 | contig 12578 bp, 5 predicted proteins | sample LinPmetageLP28_FD_184041 | JGI IMG/M metagenome (GOLD analysis project Ga0209535, IMG submission 184041) | Marine viral communities from the Pacific Ocean - LP-28 (SPAdes) (version 2) | ecosystem: Environmental > Aquatic > Marine > Oceanic | place: Pacific Ocean | collected 2009-08-22
GCTACTAGACACATATTGCAGTCTGGATTATTTTTAACAGCTGAAATGGCAGAGTGCATGTCGCTTAGAATATCTGATGTATTAGAATATTCTCCTACTAAAAACGCCTTTATCCAAGCTATTGGATCTCACAACGTAGCTACGCTAGAAGAAATGTCTGAGCTCCATTTGTATGACTTTGGTATATTCATAGAGTTATCTCCAGATGAAGAGCAAAAGCAATTACTTGAGAACAATATTCAAATGGCTCTACAACAAAAAAGCATAGAGCTTGAAGATGCTATTGATCTTAGAGAGATAAGAAACATCAAGCTTGCTAATCAACTGTTAAAAATACGTAGAAAGAAAAAGCAAGAAGCAGATAGAGCTATGCAGTTAGAAAATATTCAAGCGCAAACGCAGTCTAACACTCAAGCAGCTCAAGCCGCTGCTCAACTTGAAGTTCAAAAAGATCAATCATTGAATCAAAACAAGATGCAGTTAGAGCAAATGAAAGCTCAGCTTGATGCTCAAAAAATGCAACAAGAGCTTGCTGCTAAAAAAGAATTAATGGGAATAGAGTTTCAGTACAATATGCAGTTACGATCTGCTGAAACACAAAATGCAAAATCAAAAGAAAAAGAAAAAGAAGATCGTAAGGACGAAAGAACTAAAATACAAGCTACACAGCAATCAGAACTTATAGATCAAAGAAAGAGTGGAAAAGCACCTAAAAACTTTGAGTCTGCAGGTAATGATACTATGAGTGGAAGTTTTGATTTAGGTGGTTTTGATCCTAGATAAAATTTATTAACTATTATTATATTATATTATGCAAGAAGAATTAGAAAATGTTGAGGAAACTCAACAAGTCGAAGAGACACCACAAGCAGAAGAAACAACTGATGTTGTTGATGAAAGTAAGTTTCAAAGCGCTGGAGATGATTCAGTAATTAAAATAGACTTAAACAAACCAGTAGAAGAACCTGTAGAGGAAACAGTAGAAGAACAAGAGGTAGAAGTTGTAGCTGAAGAAACTACAGAAGAAGTAGTTGAAGCAGAGGCGCCAGTTATCGAGGAAGTAATTGAAGAGATAACTGACGAAAAAATAGAAGAAGTTGAAGAACAGATTGAAGAAGCTGTTGCTGAGGCTGAAGCTACTGGCAAACCTTTACCTGAAAATATTCAGAAGTTAGTTGACTTCATGGAAGAGACTGGCGGAGATATAAACGACTACGCTAGATTAAACCAAGACTATAGCCAAATGAGTAATAATCAGGCTTTAGAAGAATATTACAAGTTAACTAAACCTCATTTAGATGCAGAAGAAAGAGCATTTTTAATGGATGAAAACTTTTCTTTTGATGAAGATGTAGATGACGAAAGAGATATTAGAAAAAAGAAAATCGCTTTAAAAGAGCAAGTTGCTGAAGCGAAAGCCTACTTAGACGGGCAAAAGTCTAAATATTACGAAGAGATCAAGGCTGGATCAAAACTCACGAGTGAGCAACAAAAAGCTGTAGATTTTTTCAACCGATACAACAAGGAATCGGAAGCGAATGAAAGCAGAATTAAAAACGAACAATCTACTTTCTTAAAAAAGACTGAATCAGTTTTTAACGACAAGTTCAAAGGTTTTGAATATAACGTCGGAGATAAAAAGTATAGAGTGAACGTTAAAGAAGCTGGAAAAGTAAAAGATACTCAAAGCGACATTAACAACTTTGTCAAGAAGTTTTTGAACAAAGATGGAACGATGTCAGATGCTAAAGGTTATCACAAAGCTTTATACTCAGCTATGAATTCTGATGCTATTGCTAATCACTTTTACGAACAAGGCAAAGCTGACGCGTTGAAAAACAGTGTCGCTAAAGCTAAGAACGTAGATATGTCACCAAGACAATCTCACAAAGAGTTTGAAGCTGGTGGTATGAAATTTAAAGTGCTAGGCGATAATTCTTCTGATTTTAAGTTTAAAATTAACAAAGGAGGAAAATAGTTTTCCTTCATAACTTTAAAACATATTTATTATGGCAATTACAGGTGGATCGTTGCTAAACAAAGTGCCTTCGGCGCAGCAACAAACGCTATCTTCTAACTACATTGACTTCGCAGGAGGTTCAACTGGTTGGGAGCAACAATATTTACCAGATCTTATGGAGTCTGAAGCTGAGGTTTTTGGAAACAGAACTATCTCAGGATTTCTTTCTCAAGTAGGAGCTGAAGAGGCAATGACAGCTGATCAAGTTGTATGGTCTGAACAATCAAGATTACACTTATCTTACGTAGGTACAGTAGCTACTGCTGGTGATACTAACGGAACGTTTACAGTTGTAACTGACATCGACGGTTCTGCTGACGGTGAAAACGGATTTGCTGTAGCTAATCACGGTATACGTGTTAACGACGTTGTGCTTATCGCTACTGCTGGTATCGTTACTAAATGTTTAGTGGTAGAAACTCCAGCTACGGCTGTTGTTACAGTTGAGCCTTATGATAAAGCTACTTTAGCTGGTCATGCTACAACTGGTAGTGGATCTGTATTATTAGTTGTAGGTTCTGAGTACGGTAAAGGTGCTGCTTATGCTTCTATTACTGGTGCTGCTGAAGCTGAGAAAAGAACTGCTTTAACACCAACGTTCAAGTCTTACAGCAACAAACCAATTATCATGAAAGACTACTACGAGATCTCTGGATCAGATGCGTCTCAAATTGGTTGGGTTGAAGTTTCTGGTGAAGAAGGTCAGTCAGGTTACTTATGGTACCTAAAAGCTGAAGGTGATACTAGAGCTCGTTTTACTGACTACTTAGAAATGCAAATGCTAGAAGCTGAAAAAACAGTTGCTGCATCAATCATTGGTTTCAACGGAAGTATTATTCGTGATGCTACTGATACTGGCGCTGGTGGTTCTGGTACTGAAGGTTTATTCGCTGCTATTGAGTCTAGAGGTAATGTTACTTCTGGTGTTACTGGTGTTAACGCTGCTACTGATTTAGCTGAGTTTGACGCTATTTTAGCAGAGTTTGATAAGCAAGGTGCTATTGAAGAAAACATGATGTTTGTAAATAGAGCTACGTCTCTAGCTATTGATGACATGTTAGCTTCTATGAATTCTTACGGAGCTGGTGGTACATCTTACGGTGTATTTGACAACTCTGAAGATATGGCATTAAACTTAGGTTTCTCTGGATTCCGTAGAGGATCTTACGACTTCTATAAGTCTGACATGAGATACTTAAACGATAAGGCTACAAGAGGTGAGATTAACCGTGTAGCTGGATCTGCTGCTATCCGTGGAGTTATTATACCAGCTGGTGTATCTTCGGTTTACGATCAAGCTTTAGGAAAGAACATGAAACGTCCTTTCTTACACGTTCGTTACCGTGCTTCTGCAACTGACAACAGAAAGATGAAGACTTGGACTACTGGTTCAGTTGGAGCTTCAACTTCTGCTTTAGATGCAATGCAAATTCACTACTTATCAGAAAGATGTTTAGTTACTCAAGGTGCTAACAACTTTATGTTAATGAAGTAAGCAATATTATTAGGTCGAGGGCTTCGGTCCTCGATCTTTTTTTTTATTAATTTTTATTATATTATATTATGGCTAAAAAGCAAACTGCGGCAAAAGCTGCACCAGTACAAGAGGTAGAGCCTCAAGTACAAGCAACTAATGAAAATACAGAAGTTGTTATTGAAAAACCAAAAAGAAAAGAAAAAGAGTATAAAACTCTAGAAGACGGTTGGGAGATAAAAGATAGAATCTATAAGTTAAAAGGTAATAAGAAACCTTTATCAAGATCTATCAGATCTGCAAATATTCATTGGTTTGATGAAGAAAAAGGATACGAAAGAGAACTTAAATATTGTCAAAACCAAAGAACAGTGTTTGTAGACGAAATGAAAGGAGATCAAAGACTAGAACACATTGTGTTTAGAAACGGTATGGTTATTATACCTAAAGAAAAAACTGTTTTACAAAAGCTACTTTCTTTATATCATCCAGATAAAGACGTGATGTTTTACGAAGAAAAGCCGGTTGCCAATGCAATAGGCGAGATTGCTTGGTTAGAGATGGAAATAGAAGCTTTAAATGCAGCGCAATCTATTGACATTGATATGGCTGAAGCTATCATGAGAGTAGAAGTTGGGTCTAAAGTATCAGACATGAGTTCTAAGGAACTTAGAAGAGATTTACTATTATATGCTAAGAGAAACCCAGAGTTATTCTTAGAGTTAGTAAATGACGAAAATGTAGTTCTTAGAAACTTTGGTATTAGAGCTACTGAAATGGGAATTATAAAGTTATCTGCAGATCAAAGAACTTTTAATTGGGGTTCTAACGATAGAAAACTATGTACGGTTCCATTTGACGAACACCCTTATTCAGCTTTAGCCGCTTGGTTTAAAACTGACGAAGGTATGGAGATTTACTCCAATATTGAAAAGCGTTTTAACGCGTAACTATCCTATAGTAGAGCAGCCACTCTTCGGGGTGGTTGCTTAACTATAAAAAAACATACAATGGCAATAAGTGTAGACACAGTATATCAAACAGTTTTAGCGCTAGCTAATAAAGAACAAAGAGGTTATATCACTCCACAAGAGTTTAACTTATTTGCCGGTCAAGCTCAGATGGAAATATTTAATCAATATTTTTACGATTTAAACAGAGCTATAAGAATTCCTGGTAATCAATCAGACTATGCCGATGATAATGGTATACTACAAGACAAGATAAGCATTTTTATTAAAGCAAGCACTTACAACGCAGGTGAAGATCAATTGTTGCCTGAAGACTTTTATAGAATGAGCTTAGTCACTGTAGACGGAAATACTGCTGAAAAAACTAGTAGAGAGCAACAGGAAATGTATAAGTCGCCGCTTACCACTCCTACTAAGTCTAGACCTATATTTTATGTTATAGGAAATGAATTTAGCGTTAAGCCTAGCGCCGACACTCAAACTAGAATATCATATATAAGAAAGCCAAAGAACCCTAAGTGGACTTACGTAATAGTAAACGAAAAAGCTCTGTGGAATCCTGATGCTGCTGACAAACAAGACTTTGAGTTGAATCTAGAAGAACAATCAAACCTAGTGGTTAAAATACTTAAACTTGCTGGAGTTTCTATAGAAGATTATAACTTAGCTCAATCTGCTGGTCAAGAAGAAATTAAGAATATTCAACAACAAAAATCATAGCTAAATGGGATTATTAGATAACGTTACGCAAGAAAGTTATTACGAAGGAAATAATTATGGCTCTTATCAATTTGTATCTCTTGAAGATATAATAAATCAATTCATGGCTGTTTATGTTGGTGATGAAAAAATAATAAATAAAATCAGTAGAACAGATGTAGCTTTTTGGGCACAAAGAGGTTTAGCAGAGTTATCTTTTGACACGTTTAAATCTATAAAAGCGCAGCAAATAGATGTGCCACCTAGTTTAACTATGAGGCTACCTCAAGACTATGTTAACTACACGCAAATAAGCTATGTAGACTCATCTGGTATAAAGCATCCTATATATCCAACTAGCGACAGCTCTAATCCTTTTCAAATACAACAAGAAGAAGACGGATCTTATGTTTATCCTAAAGCTTTAGCGGATAGTTTTCTTTTAAACAAAAACAACGGCTGGACAAGAAATAATAAAGGAAACCTTAATTTAATTATAGGGCAAAACGATCTTATAGCTGGATTTGACACAGATGAGCTAACTATAAGACATAGACCTACAAATTTTGGCGTAGATCCTGGTCAAACAAATAGTTTTGTAACATATTGCTACAAAGAGCTTTCTACTACAGATGTTAGTTCTATATCTCTCTCTGCAAGTGCAACTACAGTTGCGGCTGGAGTTCAAAACGTCGCGCTGTACGAGCATTCAAAACCGCAAATGAATCCAATAACGCCAGGAAATTACGTTACGCCACTTTCAACAGTAAGAGTAGGTCTTAGCACGCAGCCTCCATCAAGTGATCTTTATTTAAACGCAACATCTCAACACGAGGCAAGTACAAATGCTGATCCAGACTATTTTGATGTTGGCTACTTACAGTGGTCGGGGGCTGAGTCTGGCTTTAAAACTTCTGATCCTATTGATATATCTCAATACGAAACAGTTTACTTAACTATTATAGGTATTGCTGACTGGCAAGTGAACGACGCGGTTCCTAAAGGTATAAGTGAACAGCTAGAAGTTGCTTCTACTGTATCTGGTATTGCGTTGGAATCTACTGGCGAAATAGGTGTATTAGGATCTACTAATATTGAGGTTTCTTCTACTTTCACTAATTTTAAGTCTATAACTCCAGCTGAAAACTCAAACAATGATGACTATGAAGATGACATATACTGGCCAAACGAAGGTGAGAGATATGGTCTTGACCCACAAAGAGCACAAGTTAACGGATCTTTTTATATAGATAATAGACTCGGTAAAATTAATTTTAGCTCTAACATTTCTGGAAAAACTGTAATATTAGATTACATAAGTGATAGCCTTGGAACTGACGGTGAAATGCAAGTTCATAAATTTGCAGAAGAAGCTATGTATAAATGGATTACATACGGAGTATTATCTACTAAATCTAATGTTCCTGAAATGATAGTTAGAAGAGCTAAGAAAGAAAAATTTGCATCTACTAGACAAGCTAAACTAAGGCTTTCAAATATTAAACTAAAAGAAATAACTCAGGTATTAAGGGGTAAGTCGAAACAAATAAAACACTAGTATATGCCAGAAATTAAAAACACTTTCACTCAAGGTAAAATGAACAAAGACCTTGACGAAAGATTGATTCCTAATGGACAGTACAGAGATGCGTTGAATATAGAAATTTCAACTTCAGAAGATTCTGATGCTGGCACAGTGCAGAACATACTAGGTAATGATACAGCTGGAACAATAGCTTTAGGTCAAGGATATAAGTGTGTTGGTAGTATTGCTGACGAAAAAAATAATAAACTTTACTGGTTTGCTCACGGTATAAATAGAGATTTAATACTAGAGTACGACCACGAGACTAAGACATCTAAGTCTATACTTTCTGATCTTTATGGTTTTGATGTAGAGCCGTTTTTAAAGTTTACAGGTAAAAAGATAACAGGTATAAATATCATTGATGATTTTTTATATTGGACAGATGGAGACAACGAGCCTAAGAAGGTAAATATTAAAACAGCTCCACATCAGTTCCACCCTGTAGATTCTTTTAGCCATCAGTCAAATCTATACGTAAACAATGTTGATTTAGGTTATTTAAAAGAAGAGCACATTACTGTTATTAAAAGAGCACCGCTTTACGCTCCTTTGCTAAAGGTAAACAAAACTCAGTCTAATGAAAAACCTATATTTGAAAAAACTTTTCCTAGATTTTGTCTTAGATACAAATACAGAGACGGAGAATACTCTCCGTTTGGCCCTTTTACAGATGTTGTTTTTTCACCAAACTTAAAAAACTATAACTCTAATACAGCGTATAACGTAGAAGAGTTATACAACACAGCTATGTCTAACGATATTGGTAGCATAGATGTAGTTGGTTTTGTTAGAGATGACATACCTAAAGACGTTGTTGAGATAGACATATTGTACAAGCAAGAAGATTCTACTGTTATATACTCTGTGGCTAGTATAAATAAAACTGACAATGCTTGGAATACTATAGTAAATAGCAATGTTATTGACCAAGGAATTGCGCCAGCTGACACAAATGTAATAGATGTTAGAGGTAGCTACACAATATCTACAGAAAATATATACGCAGCTCTACCAGCAAGTCAATTTTTAAGACCTTGGGATAACGTACCAAGAAAAGCTTTGTCTCAAGAGATAATTGGAAACAGACTTGTGTATGGTAATTATACTCAAGGTTACAATTTTTTAAATAAACCAAACTTAACAGGGGGTTTAGAAAAAAGAAAACATATTGGTTTTGGCTTGACTAGAGGCAGTGAAATACTTCCATCTTTAAAGTCTGAAAGAGACTATCAGTTAGGAATAGTATATGGAGATAAGTACGGAAGAGAAACTCCTGTTTTCACTTCTGAAAATGCAAGCGTAAAAGCCGGGCGTTTTAACCCTAGCGTAGGACTTCTTGCTAGCAACGCAACTTCTTTAAGCGTTAGCTTAGCTAACTTTGAAGGTTTTCCTGATTGGGTTGATTACTATAAGTTTTACGTAAAACAAACCTCTGGAGAATACTATAACTTTATAATGGACAGGGCTTATACGCCGGCTAAAACAACTGAGTTTGCGAACGAAGAAAACCATATTTGGATTTCTATACCTTCTTCAGATAGAAACAAAGTAGAAGAGCAAGATTATATTATTATGAAAAGAGCTATCGAAGGAGATAACTCAGATCAAATACAAAGCAATAACAGATATAAAGTTTTAGGCATCGCTAATGAAGCTCCAGAATCTATATCTTATGCTTTTCATAGCTTAGGTAGCGTAGAAAATACTGGTGATCAATTCACAGAAGTAGATGGTATATTTGAATCAGCTGACACTAGAATAGATAACGAAGGCCAACAAATAATAAATATAACTAAATCTGCGTGGACGAGCATAAGTAATAAAGGATCTCACTTACTACCACAGGGAGGAGAAAGCTTTAATATAGATAAAAGAAATTTGCACATGTCTTGGAAAGTAGCTGGAGGCACTAGCTCTTTAAGATACTCAATAACTAACGTTGAACTAACTGAAAACGGTATTTATGCATTAACTTTAGCAAAGCCAATTACTTTAGATGATGCTACCTTGGCTAATGGAGCAACAGATGCAACACTTAAAGATGGTTTAATATTTACTATTGAAAGAAAAGATAAAGTAGACGGAGAAAATTTTTCTGGTAAGTTTTTTGTTAAGCTACTACAAGACGAATTATTAAGTGAGCAGATTCTTCCTAGCTCGTTAGATATAGATTTTGGAGACTTCGTGCTAGCATCAGCTCCTACCTACTATATGGCAGATAGCGCTAATTCTCAAGCAGACGCATCTAGCAGTATAGCTAACTCTACTTCTACTGTTTATATAAGTAACTATATAGGTAACAATAACAACACAGAGCCTTCAGAAGTTCATGCTGGCGGCTCTTTAACAGACACTCACGCAGAGTGGGAAGCTTTAACGTATCAAAGCCAAGGTGTTACTAGAGGATTTTTTATTGACGCTATGCACATGGCGGCTAGTAATCCTAGTTCAACTAACTATGCTAAGTATTCTGGTCAAGGTTGGATAGGTGGTGCAGAAAGCGTGGTATATCCAGAAGTAGCATGGTCAGGACTTGTAAACAACCAAGATACACAAGGTAGTTATTGGGGTTGGAGGAGATTAGACGAACCATTAACAAACGTTGCTGACTTTGAATTTTATGCTATTCAGAACTCATCTGTGCATCCTAATGTAGAAGCTGGATACGAATATACTGGACAACAAATTATAAACGGACTAGAAGGTATAATATCTGCTCAAGAAATACATAGCGTAGGTGGTAGAAGATGGGCACAAGACACTATATACGGAACTAGACAATCAGATGAAACTTACGAATATGGAGGAAACTATATACACTTATCTTACTTAGCACCGGGAGCTCCGCTGCTGCACGATGGAAACATACCTACAGACGTAACTATAAACGGAGAAAATGGAATAGCTAAATACTTGCAAGGTATTTGGGGAGGTGGTGTATTTTCTAACTCAGATGGATCAAGATTAGGTGATAGTAATCTTCAGTTTGTAGAAATGGAGTCTAATCCTAACAATGTGAGCAGTTCTGATGAAGATGATAATCCAGGAACTCCTAATCAAGATAATGGCTTTGGTTATGACAACAGCTACGCTAGCCAACACAATGGCCAGTGGGATCCGACTTGGAATAACGGTAGTAGTTCTATAGATAATTTTGTAGAAAACTTATCTGAAGGCAAGACTTTTAGATTTGTAGGAGACTCTGACGCAACCGAATATACAATAATATCGCAAGTAAAAGAAAAGCACATATACAACCACACTTCTTGGAGAAATATGTATACTTACGATGGAGATGATTTAACTTTAAAAGGAGATCTTGATGACAATGACAGCCATAGTGTGGAGCGAGCTGTACTAGCATGGGCTAACACTGCTGATGCGAACGGTAACCCTGATAACAACGGCAATGAGTTTAATGCTATGAAAACCGCATTACAAAACTTTGGTAATAGAAACAATAGAAGAACTTGTTACATAATACAAGTAGACATTAATCCTTTACAGCAATCGTACAATCCTATAGAAAGTGGTGCTACTAGTACACAAGGAGAAGGAGCTTTGCCAGACACTGACTCTTCGGTAACAATAGAGTTTATAACATCTAATAATCAGGTGAATACTGGAGAAGTAACTAAATCTCCAATAATATGGGAAGTAGAACCAAAAGATAACACTGAGTTAGATATTTATTACGAGGCTGGAGATGCAATACCTGTTAGATTAACGGAAAAAAATAGAAATGTTTTTGCACCTGAAGGCTGTAGAGTTGAAATTCCATTTGTTGCGGATGGATACGGTGTGTTTAGATATTTAAGAAGATGGAATAGCAACGATCAGTTTGAAATAAGAGATATTGGTGGAGGAGACACAGGGTTTCCTGCAAACGTAGATTACGTTGGTCAACCTATTAGATTTTATAGAGAAAACGGAGGATACACTACCGGTGTTATAACTAGAGCAATAACTTACACGGCAGACGACACTGTTGTAGGTAAGTTTGAAATAAATCCAGAAATAGATCCAACTAGACAAATGGGATTAAGTTGGTTTAATTGTTTTAATTTTGGAAATGGTATCGAATCAAATAGAATTAGAGACGACTTTAATACTATGCAAATTACTAATGGTGCTAAAGCTTCAGCTACATTAGAAGAACCTTATCAAGAAGAACAAAGAAAAAATGGATTAATATACTCTGGTATATATAACTCTAACTCTGCTACAAATAATCTTAATCAGTTTATCATGGCTGAAAAGATTACAAAAGACTTAAACCCTACTTACGGTAGTATTCAGAAGTTGTTCTCAAGAAGCACAGACTTAGTTGCTTTTTGTGAAGACAAAACTATAAAGATAATAGCTAACAAAGATGCGTTGTTTAACGCTGATGGTAATCCTCAATTAATATCATCTTCAAATGTTCTTGGTCAGGCTGTTCCGTTTTCAGGAGATTACGGTATATCTAAAAATCCAGAGTCTTTTGCTTCTGAATCATACAGAGCTTATTTTACAGACAAACAAAGAGGCGCGGTGCTAAGGTTATCTATGGATGGTTTAACGCCTATATCAGAAGCTGGTATGCACGATTACTTTAGAGATGCTTTACAGGACTTTGATATAGAGTGTATAGGTACTTATGATGCGTATAAGAAGCAGTACAACTTAACTATTGCCGAAACATATAAATCAAACTTAATTAAAAACTCTTTTGTTGACAGCGGCAGCGCTTTGGTAAGTTTTTCAGATGGTCCAGAATTATCTTTAAATACAGATTTAAGCGGTGGAGAGAATTATGAAATAGCAGAATTTCCTACTACAAATAACTACAGAGAAGCAGCTTACGGCGGTGCTGCTGCCATGCCTATTAAGAATAGAAGTCTTAGTCATAAAATAAAAATAAAACATCACAAAGCTGTTAGCAGTTCTTATACTGAAGATGGAAGTGTTCAACCTGCTTTTGCTGAGATAGAGTATTACTTTGAAGACGCAAATGAATGGACAACCCCAAATTCTGATAGGGTAAATTTTTGGTGGGCTGCCGAACAAGAGTATGGTCCACAGAATCCAGCTACCCAAGGTCCTGTTACAGGTGATCAAGGCGCTAATTGGTATATAAATCCTGGAACAAATCCTTTGGCTGAGAGCTTATACGATGCTAATGCTGGTGTGCAGGTAGAAGGTGAGTACTACAGAGAAGAAATTTTAGACTTCAACGGTAAAACTAAATTTGAGTATATAGGCTTGAACAGTGCATATGCTAATATTGACTTAGGCGATAATGGCTATGAGGAAGGCGAGTGGTATATGGTAGACATATATATTGATCCAAATGATCAAGATGAAAATCAAGTAGATCCAATAATAAGATCTGTACTTGGCTCTAGTGATGCAATAGATCAAGCTAGACTAAATGGTAGTAATCACAATTCAGGTGATGAAAACTATCCAGAATTTTCTTTTGGTAGAGTAACCGGTAGCGCCGAATTAGATTCTATTAAAAGCATGAGAATGCAGGCTATTAGTGATAGTCAGTATAGATGCATATTTAAGTACGAAGGTGATGCTGATGAATTTAAAGTTCAAGTTTACAATGGAACGCTTGTTGTAAACACAATAGAAATGTACAAGATTAGCCCAGGAGCTTCTATGACAGTTCCTTCAAATTGGAGCACGCCTGCTGAAAACTATCAAGCTCCGCATTACATGTACGATTTCATAACTGAAAACACGCCTTTTAACTTAAACCCAGACGCTTATTATTACGAAAACTTACTTTGCTTTGATGCGCCAGGTGGTTTTGGCGGGGTATATTGGAATCAAGGC
>Ga0209535_1002254_pt1 | contig 12576 bp, 7 predicted proteins | sample LinPmetageLP28_FD_184041 | JGI IMG/M metagenome (GOLD analysis project Ga0209535, IMG submission 184041) | Marine viral communities from the Pacific Ocean - LP-28 (SPAdes) (version 2) | ecosystem: Environmental > Aquatic > Marine > Oceanic | place: Pacific Ocean | collected 2009-08-22
AGCAAGTCTGATGTTCCAAATACAAAACTGTCTTTTCTTTGCGTTTTAATATTATCTTTTTCACTAACAGCTGCGAGCATTCCTGATATTTTTTCAGCTTGACCCATAACAACTTTATCAGAGCGCATAGACTCGTTTATTAAATCACCATAGTATTTATTAACTCTTTTTTGTGCTAAATCAACACCTGTTCTAGTAGATAAATCATAAATATTTCTACTAATCATTTGTTGTTTAAATGCTTCTACTTTTTCTTTTACATTTTTAGTGTAAAAATTTCTTCTTGATTCAACTAATGGATCTGATTGAAAAGTCTCATTAAATATCTTATCATAACTTTCTTCTTTATTTTCAGAATTTTCTATTTCTTGTTCTATTATTTTAAGCTTTTCTTGATTATCGTTATAATAGTTAGAGTTTACGTCAGCTACATTGTATTCATTTTCATCCTTAAAAGAGGGAGCATCAGGTAGATTAGTTATATCAGAAACTCCTTCGTTTATAACAGTTCCAACGCTTGGTTTTTGAAGTTCATTAACCATTTCTAAACGCTGTTCACCTGTAGTATTAGGGGTGTTTAGTATTGCTTCAATCTGATTATTATATTCTTTTATTTGATCTTGGTATGATTTTACTTTTTCTTGACTAGCTATAGTTTCTTCTTGTGAAGGAGTTAAATTTTGTCTAGATTTATTTACTGTCTCTTCATAGCCAGGTACTTCTTGAGGTGATGGTAGAATAACACCATCATCTTCTAAAACTTGATTATTTTCTGGTAAATTAGTGGCTTGTAAAGGTTCTTCTCCAACTTTAACAAGTGTATCAGAATTTCTAGCAACCAACTCTTCGAAAGTTATACCTAATTCTCTAGCTCTAGCTTGTAGAGCTTGCATACTTATAGGAACTCCATTTATTTCGTACATATAATTAATTTAATTACTTAAGACTTCCGGTAAGTTTTCTTTCCTCCATTATCATCTTCATAACTTCCATTTCAGCTTGGTTTAATATAGCTTTTGTAAAACCTTCTCTTTCTTGTATTTCTGGCCTTAAGTATCTAAGTAAAAGCTTTGCAGCTCTTCCATATTTACCTTGGTCTCCAAGATTTATTTCTGCTTGTTCTTCTTTAGTTAATTCACCTATATTTGTTTTTTTCCACTTAAAGTAATCTTTTTCATGAAGAAAATTACCAAACCCGCCATTTCCTTTTTGTGCTTCTTTAGCTTCTAGTTTTTCTAAACGCATTTTTTCAGCATAAACAGGATAAAGCTCTTCTGCTTTATTAGATGCTTCATAGTTGTCTTTATTTTTACCTCCAATACCCTCTTGCATTAATCTAGCTAATTTAGCTTGTGCTAAAGGATCATCTTTTCTAAATGTAGCTATTGTAGTTTCCATGTCTTTAACATCACCACTAGTTCCTTGATCAAAGCTTGCATCAGTGTGATACAACTCTATTAAACCTTCGTCGTTAATTCTAACTCCAGAAACTATTTGATCATCTATAGTTGAATTAACTAGTAAATTAGCATTATCTACTGGGTTTTGGAAGAAATCATAAGCTTTCTCAACTGTTTTATTGTAGTAAGGTTCTCCTGTTTGCTCTTCATTAGCGTTAGGATCGTAAGGTTCTTTCTTAACAAACTTCATAGTGTTATCCATAACAGAGTTATCATTATAGATTTTGTTACCTAGATACTCTCTCATAACAGCGTTTTGATTATTATCTAAAGCTTGTCTTTCTTCTTCAGTCATATCTTCTGCATACTGGTGCCAACCATCTTTGAACATTTCTGGATCTAAGTTCAACCTTTGAGATATTGCGCCTATACTATTTGGCGGCTCCCACATTTGAGTTTCTGCGTTAAACTCACCATCAGCTATTTCATCTTGCCATACTCTAGCCATTAATCCGTCGTTACCAACCATGGTAGATACTGCTGGACTATTAACAAGATCTTTTAAAGCTATATCCCTGTTGTCTTTTGTTATAGTTCTATAAGTATATTTGTAACCTGCTTCAAGGTTATTCATTGGCTCTCCTGTAATTGGATGTTTTTGCCCTTTTTCTATTGTTATAGGTTCTACATATTTACTAGTAACATCTTCTGGTTTTACAACAGCATTAAATATTTCTGTATTAGAAGCGGATAAATCAGGTTTAGTCTGATACATTGGAACACCACCATTTGACTGCGCAAGTAATTCAGTGCCATTTATTAAAGCTTCTGGCTCACCATTTTCTTCAGGAGCAAAGAAGTAAATTCTACCATTTCTTTCAACTATACCAACATTACCACCCTGTCCAATTCTATTTAAAATGCTTTTATTTTCTATAGAACCTACAGAAGACACATTACCATTAGCTACATGCTCCTTAAAGGTTGCTGAGTTAGTAGCTAATACATTAACCATGCTCTTAAAGCTAGGAACTAAACCCTCTATTTGAGCTAAAGCTCTATTACCTTCCTGTCTAGATAACGTACCATCAGTCATAGCATTTTTAATTTGAAAGTAATCATCTACTTTGTCATTCCAAAAAGCTAATATGTTTTCATCTAATATAGCATTTCCAGTAGTACCTACTTCGTTAAGACTAGTTCTTAAGCTAAATTCTTTATTATCATCAACAACTTGAAGTTTATCTGTATAAAGCTTCTGTTTAGCTATGTCTGCTCTCATTGAAGCGACTGTCTTAGCTACTTGATTAGTAGTTGCAGCTGCAGATTGAGCGTATACGTCAAACTCTTTATTTATTATCCTTTGAGGATTAGTAAAACTTCCCATAGTTTATAATTTGTTTTTAAGTATCTTTATTCTTGTCTCCCAATGCGCTTACAGCAATACCAGCTGAACTAGCTATTGAATTACCTATACCAGCTATAGCAGCAGATCTTGCTGATTTAGCATCCATTTCATTTTGAGCAGCGTTATCTAATAAACCAGCTGTTCTATCCATTTGCATTTCATGAAAGTTTATAGCGTCTTGTTGTTTCAATATATCTCCTTGTGCTCTCATCTCATCTAGTCTTTGAGCTCCTTGAGCCACTTGAGTCTGTATAGAAGCTTCTCCCTCAGCAGCCATAGCTTTGTTTTGAACTTCTTGAGCATTTATACTAGCAGCTATACCTCTTTTACTTTGAAGTGCCGCTTGTGCCAACGCGGTAGCACCACCAGCCGCCTGACCAGTCTCCATCATTACATCTAAACTGTTAGCTAAAGCTTGATCAGCTTGCTCAGCTTGCATTTTAAAAGCCTCAGTAGCTACAGTTAGATTAGCATATGGATTACTTAAGTTTTCAAATTGATTACTTACATTATCATAAGGATTTTCAAACTCAGGCCTATCTTCTATTAAAGAATCTAAAGCTGCTTGTTGAGTATCCTTTATTAATTGCTGATCAGCAGCTTCGTCTTTTGCTCTTTTAGCGGCTATAGCATTAGTAGTTACTCCTGCTATTAAAGATACGCCAGCTGCTATTCCTGTTACTAGTCCCATATTATTATTTTAAAACTTTAATTATTTCATGTGAAGGCTTGTCATCAACATGCCATCCTAATTCTTTGTGTTTTTTTATCAAAGGTTGTGTTCTACATATTGTGAATATATAATTATATCCCCAACCCTTTACTATTTTTTCTATTGTATTTATTAAGTATGTTATAGCCATATCTCTGTCATCTTCTCTGTACTTTGGATTAGATATTATCCATTCCAACAATACTACCTTAGAATTAGTTATATAAACAAATCCAGCTACTATCATTATTCCTTCTTTTTCTACAACAAAACCACCTGTGCCATTTTCAGGTAAAAAGTCTTTTTCTATTGGTGGCCATTTCCAAGCTTTCCACCATTTAACTAGAGTTTTATAATCATCCTCTGTTAATTTTCTTATATTCATTTAATTTAATTTACATTGAAGATACGTTATATGTTAATCCAACTGAATAAAGCTCTTTCATTCCGCCAGGGTTAGTAACATTATCAGTAGAAAAAGTTACATCTAAAAAATAACCTTTCAAACCGCTTACTTGGTTTCCAAATATTACCTCGCCTGATGATCCTGTTGACTTATTTATCAAGTTAGAAACATATCTATTTTCTTTTCTATCAAAACCAGCACGTCTCAAAGGGGCATTTAAGGGATTTGCATTTATGCCATCATTACCTAAAGAGTCATATGCACCTTCTACATAACTTCTTATCAACTGACCTTCGTCATTTGTGGAATCCCAATTACCATCCCAATTACCAGTGCTAGAGTTGTATTGTGCGTTAGATCCAGTTCTGTCTGATTGGAAAACTGTAGCTCTCCAACCGTTGTCTCCTTCATAATCTACTGTTAAAAATACTTTCTGAATAGAAGGTTGCGCGTTGGCTACTACTGAAACACTAGCATTGTTGTTAATTGAGTAAAACTGACCATGAGGAACAACATTTGCATAATGAGAATATAAACCTTTTGTTATTACACTTGTATTTTCATAATTCCAATAATCGTTATTTACTGTCCAAAAAGTATTTTTTAAACTATCAATTACAACTGGTTTATAAGAGTAAAAACTAGGCCAACCTTTAACTTGTTCATCATAACCTAAAGTATAGTAAGTATTGTCTGGTTTAGGTACAGTTGTAGAACCTGTTTGAATTATTTTTTTAGACTTGTTTTCTTGTAAAGATACTATATACTGCTTATTATAAGCATCCCAACCACCGTACACTCTACTTCTATAGTTACCAACAAGTTTAATACCTGTAATACCTCCAATATCATATCCAAGCTCTTCTCTACTCATCATTCTATTTGTTAAAAAGTAATCATTTGTTGTTTGAGCTTCTCTAACTCCACAAAAAATAGCTTGCATATCTACGTATACTCCTGGGTTGTCACCATATTCAAAAAATACTTTAGTTCCTAATAAACCCATTTGAGATATTGGTGATATTCCGTTGCCTTGAAAACTAGGACCTGTTTGATTAAAGCCTGGTGTAGACCATGAAGAAACTTTTAGTTCTATTTCAAATGTATTAACATAATCATCAGTTAGTTCAGATAAATGATCTCTAAACCAATCTCTCATACCATACTCTTGTATCTCTGTTAATCCGTCATGAGATAATCTTAGTACTGCATTTCTATTTCTGTCAATAAAATATTTTCTAATCGAATATATAGCAAAACTTTCAGGGTTTTTACTTATTCCAAATTCACCTCTGTATGGTACTATTTCACCTAAAACTTGATTAGAACTAGTTATACTACCTCCTCCTTCAGCATTGTAAATAGCATCTTTATCTATTAAAGCATGGCTACATTTGTTTTCTTGAAGTACTAATAAGTTGTTTTCTTCAGCATATATTTTTTGTATAGAACCATTAGAAGGATTAGCTGATCTAGTTATGTTTGTCCCCACGGGAAATTCATTAGTTCTATTTATGCCTGTCCTGGAGTTAAATATACCTGAATATATTATACTATTAAATCTATGCTGTTGTAATGGCTCTTCTTCGTCTAAGTATGCCCTAACACCTAAAGACATGTAATTATTATTAAAACCGCCTCTTATATACATTTCTTCAGTATAGAAGTTTTCATAAACTATTGAGGCTATTCTGTCACCTTGATATGGTGCCCCAGTTCCGTCATAAGAAGATACTGGAGGTGCTTGAACAGTCGTAATTGGCCAAACGTTACTAGCATCTGTGCCTATACCTCCTGGAATAGTAGAACCATTCATAATTGCGCTTTGCTGAGGTGCTAATATTTTCTTATTCCAAATACAATTGTAATAGTCTATTTCTACTATAGGTAAATTAAGCTGGCTCATATAATTATAATCACTTGTTTGTTTGTTTTTTTAACTTAGAATATTTACTATAAACTCTGAAAGTAAAGTTGTTTCACCTTTACCTAGTTTATCTGTAGCTGTTATTTGACATTCTATATCTCTTTGTGTTAACTGTGACTTACTTGTAGTGGCTAATAAAACACTTCCTTGATCCAGGCCTGCTGTAGATAAATAAAGACCTAATCCGTTTATAGAATTAGCTGGCTTAAATTCAGTCATAGTTCCGAATTTAACTAATAAATCAAAAGATAACTCTTCAGTATTACACTCTTGAAAAGTGTTTGCCACATTACCTCCGTTAGTACACGATGTTAAAGTTGTAGAATTAGTATTTTCATTATCCCAATTTATTGTAGTAGTTCCATTACTCTGGTAAGCTTGAGGATCTACAGAATTAATATTTTTTAAATAATAAACTGTAGTAGTAGGTGAACCTGTAGCAGGAACAAAAGCTCCATTAGCTAAAGGAGGAGAGTTTTCTATATATATAGTGATAGGTAAAGTATACTTAGCTAAAGTTCCTTTTAATGTTGGAGCAGCAAAATCCATCATAGCAACAACCTCAACCTCAAGTGTTATGTAGTTTAGATCTTCATTAGAACTATGGTATGCTGGAAAATTACTAGATACTTCTATTTTAAAGTTGTTTTGATTATTAGTACTTGAATATTTTGAAAATGTTATACCATCTCCCGCAACAGCTATTAGATTTCTATAATAAGCTTTAGTAACTGAAATACTATCTATATTTATAAATGCTGGTACTGAGCTGTAATATCTGTATAAATCACCATTAATTCCGTATATGTTTAAAAGCCTAATAGTTCCAGCTGTTGAAAAATTAATATTCTCATTTATACTAAACTGTCTAATTATTTGATCAGTAAATACGTTATTAGTGCCTCTATCAAAGAAATATGCTGGATAATCTACAGTGTTATTTACCAGCGTGTTTAAATCAGATATTAAACCAGCTGTACTAGTCTCATAATATATTTCTAAATTAGAAAAAACTGGTGTTGTTTCATAAACCGCAGCCACAGGCTCTTGCTCTGATGTTGGTAAAGATGTATCTGAATCTGAACCTATTTCAAAAGTATTTTCTATAACAGCTGAAGGTGGATTAGTGTCGGCTTCATATAAACCATTAAAACTAGCATTTTTAAATAAATTTTCAAAATTACCAATAGCTCTAACATTTAATTTTTGTCTACCTGGAAATACTGGCAGAGCTTGTCTGTCCGTTGTGAAGAAAGGGGAAAGAGAAGAAGCACTCCAAGTAGTTGATTGAGCAAATCTAGGTATCAACTCTACATTACTAGTGCTAAAATTAACTTGAACTGGACTAGCTTCATTTAAAGCTGGCGAAACTTTATTCGCATTGTCAGTTAGTAAAGTTGTACAATTTAAAACGCCATCACTTGAACCCATAGAGCAATCAAAAGAAACATCAGTTTCAGTTGCTGTAGCATTAACGGTTAATTCAAAAGTTGTATAGTTAAGTACATTTTGAATAAAATAACTATTACCACCGGCTGTTATAACTTTCATGCCTTCTAATAAAGGGAATGTTAAATATTCTATACCAGTGACAGGTGTCATAACTACTTGATTACTACCACTAGTAAAAGTCGCTCCACCAGTACCAGCTGTAGCATCTCCAATTGTAAAAGGTTTTATAACTGGCAAACCATCAAGTAGGCTAGGTAAGTATACATTGTAATATTCTTGCTCTTGCTGCTTTACTACCATCTTATAACTATACCATCCTGTAGGCTTGTCTACTTCGTAAAAAGTTATTTGAGTTCCTGATGGCGGATAATCTCCACTACTACCATCTTGGTTTTTTAAATATACAATATTACTACCGCCGTTTAATACATACCCAACATATGCACTGTATTCGATGTCACCAATAGTCCACTCTACAAGCATGCCAGGAATTATATTATCAGAAACACTAGTGCTTGGAATATATATATAATCAAATGATTGAGAAGAAACTTGAATTGTTAAGAAGGGAGATTTGTAAATACCAGGATAACCAAGAGTAAAAGGAAGTTCTTTAGGTATAGTGTTTAAAAATAAAGCTTTTAAACTGTCTCCTGGCCAGCTTAAAATACCAGCTTGTGCTTTCTCTTGTCTTAGTAAAGTACTAGCCGGTGATAAAGGTTGAACAACAGATTCTTTATATGGATGAAATATTGTAGAACCACTAAACTCCATAGGTGGACCGTAATCACCCCAAGCATTAACACCAGTATTGTTTACTATTACTTTTTCATCATTTACACTTGATAAAATAACATCAGAGGATCTTCCATATCTATCTTGCAATACTAAGCCAACTTGATATGTTCTGTTTTGTTTAAGACTGTGATTAGGGTAGGCAACGTAAGAATATTTATTAGGAAGCTTGTCATACACATCAAAACCTAAATCAAGGTTTTCTAATGCAGTAGCTGTAGTTGCTGGCGTTTGCTTATCTCCTGATCCTATATAATATGTTAAAGTATTAGGAGCGGAATGTCTATCGTAATAATTAGCCATGAGAACTCTATTTCCAGTAGAAGTGATAGTTTTAGCTCTAACTGGAACATTATCGTAAACTCTTGTAGTTTCTGAAGATCTTAAAGTTTTAATAGGTTTTTTTGATTTATAAACGTATCTTAAAGTTTTACTATTATTATTATTAATAGAATTATCAGTGACTTCAATGCTCTCAATCACGTTCATAGAGCTATTCATGGAGTCTTTGTATATTATATCTATTTCAACAACTTTTAATTTTTCATTTAATTCTGAAAATTTATACTCACAGTTTATGTCTAAGCTAACCTGTGTTATTTCATTTTCCATAAAATTAACTATAGTGCTCTCTCCAGCTCTTTGTTCTCCTGGTATAAAATTATTTACGCTTGAACCTGTAGACTTTTGTTTTCCTATTTTTTTTAGAAACTGGCCTTTTAATTTTGGTATAAAAACCTCTTGTGTGAATGGAGATATTAAAGAATATTCACCATCATCGTATTTAAATCTATATGCAAATCTTACAAATTTATCTTTTAAAAAATCTTCATCTCCTATGAAATTAGGATCATAATCTTTATTAGGCCATCTTATATCTACAATATCACCTGTAGCTAAATTAACGTCTGAAGTGCTAATTAAGGTTGGTTGTCCTCCGCTAAGTAAATTTTCTATTAATGCAAGTTTAAAATATTTTTGTGAAGTTGACACGCTAGGATCTCCTTCTATTTCGGTTATAACGTAGTATTTTAATGGGTCTAATTTAGGGTGAGTTACCCTAGCAAACCCACCTGGGTTACTTAGACCCAAATTATAGACTTGATTAGGATTCCATCCAGGTACATTAAAAACCTCTGCTGATGTTATTTGGTTTTTTCTAAAAGACATACCATATTTATATATATGGTTACAATAAGTAGTTCCATAACCCCATTTATTGTTAACTGTATCAACACTAGATATTGTTAGTCTAGTCTTAGGTGTTATATCCCATGGAGAAACAACGTCTTTGGCATTTGGCTCTACAAAAACAACTTTATCTAAATTATAAGTAGTATTATTTTGATTCCAAAGAGTTATAGCTACGTCGTTAAAACCAGAGTCGTTTGATGTAGCTCCTAAGTCTCTGTCTAAATAAACTATACATATGTCGTTATAAATACCAGAATTTTCTTCAGTTTCAAAAACTTGAGCAACAGTAAACTCAAAATTAAAAGTAGGTCTTGGACTACCTATAGTACCCTCTGAACTAACATATCCTTTTAGTCCTATGTTATTTTTTAACATGGCTATCAATTCTGTGTTTAACTCAGTAGTAACACTACTAACTGTTTTTGAAGTTGGTATAGCTAACCAAGGATATATACTTGCTTTAGTTTGAATACCGCCAGTAGCAAAAGGAAAATTTGTAGAAGATATAAGACCAGTTTCTAAAGCATTATATGTTTTATTAAGCTGCATAGGTTTATATGGGTAATATTTAGCTAAAGAAATATGGTCTTCTGAACTGTAGTAACTTATATTGTCTTCAGCAGTGTTAACATTTATCATCCTAGGTTGATTTCTGTTATCTGTAAAGTACATTAAGTTTTCTATCATTACAACATCTAGAATTGGACTGTTTAAGGAGAAGTTCAAAAACCTACCTTGAACTATAGTTGTTGTTGTGTTTGAGCTAGTATCAAACAAAACTATAGAACATCTAGTTCCTATAGGCGCAAAATTAGATATGTTATCACTTGAATTGTCTTGGTAGTTTGTTAAAAACAAATACACTCTATTAGTGTCTTGATTAAAATAAGCACCTATAATTTGACTAACAAACTCTTTGTATGTTGCTGCTCCAAAACCCAAATTTAAACCAGATGTTATATTGGGTATATTCAAACTACTTAATATTTGATTACCTAATATATTTTCAAGAGCTCCAACATCGTCAGATTCAGATCTAGATACAGCTATATTTTGGCCGTCTCTATATTCATCTCTAGCTAGCAACCTAGAGTCTAAGTCTTTGTTCATTTTAGACTTAGTAAAGGTATGTTGGAATTTGTTTTGTGCCATTTAATTAATGTTTAATAATTTTTGATTGACCTCTAAATACTTGAACTATTTCATTTAATTTTAACTCAGATAATCTTATTTTTGCATTTCTAGTTTTAACATAAGAATCTCTCTTAAAAGTCTGTTTACTTCCAGGATCTATATCTCTTCTGCCTAAACAAATTCTATGTAGTATCTGTGCATATAAAGCCTCTTCAGCCATTTTTGGAACTATAGAGTTTAAATCATAAGATAAACCATCTGATATATAACCTAATTGAATTACTAATCCTACTAAATCACTACTAAATGTAAACATACCTGTTCTTTCATTTATATCAAACCATCCATTAGATTGTGAAGTGCTTGGGTTTAACCCATACCTTTGGCCATAAGCTTGTTTATACCAAGTATAATCAAAAACGTTACTACCACTGTCAGGATTTGATCCACTTATATTTGAGTCTGTAGCTTTTGACCACCTATCTTCTATTATAGATTGAGAAGCTTCTAAATTATTATTGAAAGAACCCTGAGTAGGAACTCCAGTAGCGCCATCTTGTATAGGTAATTCATAAGGACTACCACTTAAACCACTTAAAGGATATATAGTTCTTAAAACACCATTTAAATCAGCCCAGGCTACTCTAGTGTAATTAACATAGTCTTTAGGTATAGGTACTGTTAAGTTGGTTGGAACTGTTAATTCTTGAGATTTATATGATTTAAAAGTGTCATAAGACATTTCTTGAACAGCTCTACGTGCATGAAATATAACGTCTGTTCTTTTACATTTATCAAGTATTTTATCTTCGCCTATATAAATAACTAAAAAATTATTAATTATATCATCTAATCTTAAATAGCCGTAGCTACCATAGTTATCACCAGTAGCTATACTGCTTAATTGTAAGAATATAAAATTTGCTGTAGTATAAGGATTTTTTACTTGTATAGTATTATTAGAGCTATTAGTTACTATTACGAAATCACCATTAACCTGATTACTTGCGCTAGGTATTGTTGTAGACGTAGCTAACAGGTGTATAGTAAAATTACCAGTGTCTCTAAGTTGCTCACCATTAATAATATTATAATTACTAATTAATGTAGTGTTTAAATCTGAAAAAGCTACCGTTGCAGTTTGCCCGTTTAAAAGCGGTGCAATTGCTAATGGGCCATATTGACCTGCATAATACTGTGAATCATTTTCTTTTATTGGAATAGTAGCTGATGTCTTGGTCATAATTTTTTTTTATATTATTTTCCAGCTAACTCTGCGGTAGCTGCCTGAACTATTTGAGGATCTCTAACAACAACCCCAGCGTATTTGAGTATTTCTAATATAATTTGTGTTTGATTATTACTACTTAGTTCAAAATCTACTGATGTTCCAGGTGCATAAACATATTGATCAACATTACCTAAAGTATAACCCCAAGCAACATTTACTGGTTTTCTTAAGAAAGTAGCTTCAACACCTGTTGTAATAGTACTTGGTAATATGCTAACTACAGAATCCGACTCGTATAGATATACTGGATAGTATAAGCTTGGTGCAGTCATATCTGACAATGCTGTTTTATAGAAAAAATCTCTTTGTAGTCTTTCTACTTCAACTCTTTTGCTATCAGGATTTAAACAAGTAATTGTTCCTAATCTATAAAAAGCGAATTGACTAGCTGTTGGAGCATCGTTGTATACTATATTAGTACCTGATAAACTATCTGTGACAGGTAGAGAAAACACACCGCCAGTGCTATGAACACATGTGCCTAAACATTTGAAAGTAGATATTTCATCATCTATATTTAATAAAGGATTACTATAATCAAAATCAGTTTGAGGTACTTTTAAGTTGTTATCTAAATTCTGAAAGAAACTTTCAAATAAATCTAACTGAACTTGCGAGGCTACTTGGTTAAACTCATAAGGAGTCAGGTAGCCACGTTGTTCTTTATTAAGTATACTCAACACTGTAGTATATACTGTGTTAACGTTAATTGCCATGTTGTTGTTTTAATCGAAGTTAGTAAATACTAGTCTTGATTTAGCTCTTTCTAGCTTATCAGTTTTTTCTATAAGTAATCTTTGAAGTACATCTGGTCTAGTATTTTCTCTATTAGCAAGTATAGAATAAACCATACAAGT
>Ga0209535_1002255_pt1 | contig 12574 bp, 17 predicted proteins | sample LinPmetageLP28_FD_184041 | JGI IMG/M metagenome (GOLD analysis project Ga0209535, IMG submission 184041) | Marine viral communities from the Pacific Ocean - LP-28 (SPAdes) (version 2) | ecosystem: Environmental > Aquatic > Marine > Oceanic | place: Pacific Ocean | collected 2009-08-22
CCAGCATGTAAACCACTCTTATGTCACACTCTTCTTTAGTAGTATAAGGACCGTATGTATCCGTAAATTTGACGCACGAATTAGCGACGTTAAGTGCACACGCTAATACAACAGCCTCAAACATTACTTACCTCTGTTCTTAGAAAGTGCCGCCTGTGTATTAATACGATACAAGTTCACATCATTTCTGTCATCAGCTATGTTCTCTTGCAAGTTTAACCTATTTTGAGCCAACTCATACGCTTGCTGCAACTTAGCTTGATCAATCTGGAAGTCCATAACATCGTTCTGCATCTTACGCTGTATTTCTTGCGTATCGTTCTGCAACTCTTGTTGACGAATCGCAACCAGCGGATCTTGCTGCTGGGCTGACTCCAGAAGGGGAGACAACTGCTCTAGTGTTTCGGCAATTTGCTGTGCCACCATCGCTTCAACAACCGAAGGATCAATCTGAGGAATTTGCTCACCCGCATTTTGAGCTTCTTGCTGGGTGACTTTAATAACTTCACCAACAATATCTCTAGCGAATAATGCTACATGATCTTGTATGTGCGATTGCAAAACCATAGCGGCCTGCGGATTGCCTTGTAGTGCAGGAGATTGAATTAAAGAAGCATGTACACGAATATGTGCTCTGTGATCCTGCTCTGGGAACACCTGTAACTGCATACCCTTAACTGCTGCACCATTTTCTGTAGCCGGATCTTTCGGAGCCGGAGGTGGTGGCGGCGGAAGAATTGCATCGATGTTCTTTACATCTAAGGCATCGTACATACGGCGGTAAGCCTCATACAGATTATGCATCTGTGGCGCGGCTTGTGCTAATTGCAACTGAGTCTGTGCCAATGACAGACGCTGTGCCATAGAAAAGATTGACGGGTCGGAGACAGGGAGAATATCTACACGCCCGTCAAAGTCTTGTGCCATTATCTGAGGACTTACATTAGCACCTACAAAATACGGATAAGGCATCGGATTATTGGCAAAGATTTCTGCCAGCATTCTAAATTCTTGCTTTTGTCCTGTGTGCAGGCGCTTGTGAATACCAGAGATTACTTTAGATCCCTGCTCAATCAAAGCAACCGTTGTTCCAACAGGAGCATTTGAATTAGCATCAGCCACCTTCGAGTCTGCAATCTGCGCAAAGCGCCGACCCGAGTCAACAACAACACCCAGTAACTGAGCCAGTGTGCCCGAAGGCTCTTTGTACGGAAGTGGTATAAGAGCGTTTCTAATATCTCCGCCAGGTGCATCCAAGTCCCGGAACTCACCCGGATTGACAGGTTCATCATTGTTGCGGATACGAACTCCACGAGCCTTAAAGCCACCAGGTAGGTTTGCGAGTGTCCCAGCATCAATAAGCTGACGCAGGATTGATGTCGCCGCACGAGACAATCCACCAATCATATGCAACAGACCGAAGCCGTAGAACCCAAAACCAGGCAAAAACTTGTAATGAACAAAGTATTGCCGCTTACGGCGCATAGGGTCGTCTTCTCGGTAGTTACGAGCTATCGATAAAATCTGCCCCGAATCTTCATCCACAGTGACGATATAAGGAAGCTTAATTCCCGTCGGTTCGCCCTGCTGGTCCATGTCTTCAAAGCCCTCAAGGTCAAGCTCCACATGAACCTCAAACAACGTATACATTTCGTCGCTATACCCTGGACGTAATCCTTGAATCTCGTCAGTTTTGCTGCGAATTGTCGTATCAGATTCATCATCGTCACTCGGAGATAAATCAACATCACGGTAAATGCCTCCTATCTGTAGTTTGCGAATATCATTCTCTGTCATCCGCACAACATGTGTAAATCTTTCTGCTGTCCGTAAATCGGAAGCAGAATACGGAACAATCAAATCCTCCGCATGAACAAACTTAGACACCGCACGTTGTCTAGTGGGGTCTTGGTAGACTTTCTTAAATGTAGATCCAGTCAATGGTAAATAGAAAAGCATCTGATCAGTGTCTTGATCATACTCTTCCATAACCTCGGTAATCTGATAGTTCATGAAGTCCTTAACACGAACCGATTGATCTTCTGTTTCCTTGGTAGGAGTACCTACAACCTGAGTTTTTACAGGACCGCCAGCGGGCATCATCTCTTTGTAAGCTTGTGCCTGAAACTGAGTTACAGACTCCGAAAGCAAAGGGTGAGTTACACCAGAGGCACCAAGAAAGGGCTCAGAGCGCTCCGAGTAATTAATTCCTAGCAAAGTTAAACCCTTGGCAATCGCCTCCTCCCATTCGGAGCGAGACTCTTTGTCATCATCTATCTTGCTCAACAACTCTGAGGACAACGACCCAAGAACACGGTCATCTAAAACTTCTGCAAGGTTTGCATTGTGGTCGTACTCTTCGGTTTCGACTTCTATTTCACCCATAGAATCCGCAAGCTCTATCCCGTCTGGTAGCTGCTCTTCCATAGGTAACTCAACTTGCATCTCTTGCGGCATTTGAGGCGCTGGTCCACCAGCACCCATTGCCATATCAACCATCTGTGGAGGTAATGCCATACTAGAATGTTCCTTTAAATGTGCCACCGCGGGCTTTCATTACAGCACCGCCTTTTTTCTTTTTAACAAGCTTTGGCCCGCTTGTGTTTCCTTTTACAAAATAACTTACGCCATCAGGCTGCATAACTTTTAAACCAGCGTAGGTTTCCAAAAGAACATCTGTCCCTAACCTGTCAGCAGCGGCAGCAGCCTTAAATTTATCTTTATATGTTTCAGCCACTAGAATATTCCTTTGAACCGTTGTGGGCGAGCGATAGGGCTAAAGCCCTTGATCATACCACCCTGGGATTTCTTTCTTCCATACGTCTCAGGTTCTATCTTAGTTCTAAACCTGTCTGCTTGCTTATCTGTAAGATTAGAAAAATTCCCGCTAATAGCAATAATTCTTATTTCTTTATCTGTGCGCCCGTCCGTGCGAACTGGTTTGTCCTTGTCAGACATTACATCACTTCCTTTGCCATAGAACCAATTCCTGATCTTACCATACCACCCGCGGCACGTCTAATCGGACGTTCCATAAGCTCCTTAACAGCAGGCTTTCTTACATCTAGCACCCGTAGTGGAAGTTCTTTTAGCTCGCCCCTATGAACAGCACGGGATCCAATCTTGCTTGGACCATAAAACTTTATAGTATTCGGATCGTCTAAAGCAGCGCCTGGCACATTATAAAGTTCTGCCCGAGCCTCCGGATTTGCTTTTCCAAATTCTTTAAGACCCTTGTCTACAGCGGGTCCGTAATTACGCAAAAATGCATCATTCGGTGTTCTTCCCGGGGCGTTGGCTAAATACAAGGGATCAGCAAAAACAACAAAATCTATGTTATTGTCGTCAATCGCTTCTCGTATAGCCGACCTTACTGAAAATTCATGATAAGATCCGTCGTCGGAATAGGGAGTCTTCGGCGCATATCCCTTAGCCCCATTGCTTTCTATGGAAAGATCGGCAAGTCGTTTTGCCACTGTTATCTTATCCTTAGCAGGATGAGCGCTAAAAGCAATCCTATAGGCGTCTATTTCATCAGCTAACTCATCGTTAGGAACCAGGTCCTTGGAAAGTTCCTCAATGTTGTTTTTTACTTTAATTACCTCAAGCTGATTTAAGTAAACGTCTAAATCCGAACCACCGCCGAAGTCTGCAAAAAAGTCCTTTAGTGAGCTTTCTAGCCAATCTTTTCTACCGGAACTACTTCCTGACGAGTAACTGTCTAAAAAAAACTCACCCGTATTTATGTTTTTAGTATCTAAAAACCTTTCTGCGTCTTCCTCACTTAAAATTAAAGCATCTGTATTAAGCTCTTTGGTAAGATCTTGATCTGATTTCTTGTTTGTTGAAATTACTCTTATTATGTCTTCATCGGTAAACTGGTCAGCTATAGAGGCTAAAAGCTCATCTCTAACCGCTCGTTCTGAGTCTGACATCCTCAGCGTTTCGGTGTAAGGAATTTTTAAAACTTGAATCTCTTCTGGTGACAAATTATCTAAAACACTTTTCATTTTAGGGTCAGATATAAGACCCAAAGACCCTCTTGCGTCTAGCTGCTGTAAATGTGTTCTTGTAATTTTATCCGTAATAACTTTCATTAGTTGCGGTTGTTGATCTAGCGTTGGATCAAAACTCCTAGAGGAGCCACTTAGGTCAACAAATGTTGATCTAAAAGCCGCAACAGAAACGGGGTCAGCAACTCCTCCGGCCAATTCTATTAAAGTTTCTATCTGAGGTTCCAGAGCGGACCGATCTTCAAACTGTGTTGGTGAACCTTGTGTTCTATCAAATTTTTGAGCAAAACTTAAGAGCTCCGATGTTCCTCTTTTAGTAGACAAAAGTTTAACGAGCGCTGGAACCGTAGCAGCAGGTTGTCCAAAGAGGTGATCCGGCTTAGAATATCTAGCGTTCCCAACGTCATTAGCTTTTTCCATAGCCAGTTCTAAAACATTTTCTTGATCTTCGATTTGTCTTTCAAGTTTTGAGTGATTAACTAACTTCTCTCCCCTTAGATCTTGGTCAAGACGAAGAAGCTTGTCCCACTCCTCTGTATAAGTAGGACGAATTGTTTCGCCAAATGTATTGTAGCCTTCCACGTACTCGTCTACGGTTCTAAAGTATTTGGTCTCGTTAACAGGAGGTATTCTAACTCTAAAAGCTTGCCCACTTGACTGATTAGAGACATCATTACTCTGGATCTCTCCAATGAACCTAACTCTAGGGTTCATTACCTTAGAAGCACCTGATCCTACGCTTTCGACATTAAAGTCTGCAAAGCGCGAATGCCCATAGTATCCAGGAAACCAAGAGTAACCATGATCATTAATTGACTTCGGAGTTACTTTACCCAATCCAGGCAGGTTTATCTCAGGAACTGTATTACCAAAAAGTGAGACACCAAAATCTATCCTTGCTTCTGGAACTGTGGTCAATCCTACATCTTGTCCAGCATTGTCCACGCCCCCGGTAATTTCAGGATAATACTGCTGTCTGAAATGACTGACCCTGTTAAATTCACCTATCGAATCTAACTCATCGCTAGAAGTAGACTGAAGATAGGTTCTAACTCTTGTCTGAGGAACCTTCTCTGCCACAAGACGACGAACCTCCGCCGCATTAAATTTTTTCTTAGGGTCAGCTAAAAGAGCCGATTCAAAACCCGTCCCTGAAACTTCAGGACTACCCGACCTAAAATTCTTAATTATACTTAACCACTGCGCACCAGCTAAACGACCATTCTTGTCCGCAGCCCTAGCAAACTTAGGGCTTGATACATACTTAGTTAAGGCACCCATCGTAGGACTGTAGTGCTTTACCCTGGCGAAGTAATTGTTAGGAGTGGCTCCAATAATTAAACCCGTCGAGTTAAACACAGGGTTAGACTCATCCAAAGCCCCAATACCAGCCTCAACAGATAAAAACCCATCCTCTTCAACCCTGTTACCCTGAGCATCAGTAATGTCCAGAGCAGGTAATTCTTCACGCACCGGAGCAATGGGGTCATCTATTTCATCCGCAAACTGAGCGCGAAGATTATCTAAGGTGTCCTCTTGGAAAATACCTTGACGACGACCAGCCATTTCATTTCTTATCAAAGAAACAGCCACAGTATCCATCCCGTCTTGCGCTTCTTCTAACGCTTCAATCAAAGCATTATCAGGATAATGACCGTAGTTAACACGCTGTGGAGCTAAATTCTCTACCTCAACAAATTGCTCGTCAGGAGCCAGTATGTCGTCAAAAGCACTTCTCTGTGCAGTCACCGTGTCTACAACATCATCAGCTACACGAGACTGATCAGGAAGTAACCCGGCAATCCCAGGTTCCAGGGCCGAGGTCCCAGGTGCAACTTCCACCGCCTCACCCTCAATAACCGGACTCTCTAACTGAGTACGAGGAATATCAATAGTAGGCTCTACACGCTCTGGACCTAAAACCTCGGACCGCGATCCTCGGAGAATGTCAGCAAACTTACCGACCCCAGAAGCTAAAACAGCAGGATCAATAACCGAAGATGCTATCCGACCCGACTGAAAAGCAGGAGACGCAAGCAGCTTCTCCGCGTCTACATCGGTAGCCCCAATAGAATTTAATAACGTAGCTCCGTACTTTACGAAGGCATCACCGCCCGCATACTTCTGCAAAGCCGTAAGTGCCTCGTCCACGGAACTCCGAGGCATTTCATCGAATTTTTTACCCGTCGTTACAGCAGCAGCAAACTTCGGAGCATCTCTAAAAACAAGAGCAAGTATGTCCGCAGGTAACCCCAAAATATCAGCAGTTACCCCCGCACCAATACCAGAAGCTAGCTCCCCCGCCTGCCGTTGACGGTCCTCGGTTATTTCTTGTTGGTCCTGGGAAATACGCATGTTACCCAGAATCTGGTTACCAACTAAAGCTGATCCACCCTGAGACCCAAAAGAGGGCAGGACAGCAGGAGCTCCACCAAAACCAAGAAAAGCCTCTGGGTCCTCAAAACTTGAAAACATCTTGGCAGCGGCAGCGTTACGATTAGGCTTTGAAAGAGGTAACGCCTGCGGCATCGCAGGAGCAGGGGTTTTGTTTCTACGAGGGCTGGGTGTGGGAACTGCTACCATCAGTAATATTCTCTCACTTTAGGGGGCGGGTCGTCCTCAAACTCCTCGCCATTCAAACTAATAAAACCGCCCTGTCTAAAACGCATCAGGGCCATCGTCATACTATCACAAAAGTCATCGTTGTCGCCATTAGGAAACGAGGCAACCTCCTCTATAACTTCGTCCGCAAATTTTTCACCAGCAGGATACCATACTTTTCCAGATTCAAATATAGGAGAAACAATGTGCATGCGTGTGGTTTTGTCCATACCGCCCCCACCCCTTTTTCGACCGGGGCTAAAGGTTGACACAGGGAGGTCCAGTAACCTCATTTCGTCAGCCAAAGGTTGACCCGAAGCCTTGGCCTCAATCAACATCAACTCCGGCTCCCAATAGTCATACTCTTCCAAAGCAATATTTTTTAATTCAGGAAAATTCCAACGTCCCCTTTTTGCATCAAGCAATATTAGATGTTGGTCCCCGTTCCTGTGTGGCTGAAAAACACCCCAGGTTGTAATAGCAGAGTAGTCAGCCGTTTCCTTTTTACTGTACGCAGTATCGTAAGACTGAATGACGTAGTCCAATTCAGGCACGTCGTCCTCTTCCCACTCCTTCCACCACTCTCTTTTGACCATAGCGGTGGCTTCTGAGGTAGGATTCTGCTGCCACTGAGCATTCCACTTGCCTACAGAAAGAGAGGCTTTTACCTTCAAAAGCTCTTCTTTTTGCCAAAATTCAGGCCATAATGGCTCATCTGAGGGTAAAATAGCAGGAAATTCAACCACATCCCACTGGTCAGCCATAACATCTTTTGCCTGCGCTTGCAGTAACCTGCCCGTAATATCCTTCTTAGACCACCGAGTCTGAACAATAATGATGGTTCCACCAGGCTGAAGACGCTGACGAGGGCCAGAAGTGTACCACTCATACGCATTATCATAAGCAGTCGAGGACAAAGCATCCTGTTCCGAGTGCGGATCATCAATAATCAGCAAGTCAGCACCACGACCAGTCATCGCCGCACCCACCCCGGCAGCGAAATATTCCCCGCCTGCGCTGGTCTCCCACCGACCCGCTGCCTGGCTGTCCGCTTTAAGGTCAGTGTTCGGGAAGATCTCACGATAAAGTGGGTCTGCGATAAGATCTCTGACCTTTCGACCGAATCTTACAGCAAGTTCCGTATTCATAGTAGCCTGAATAATTTTTAGTTTTGGATTTCGGCCCAAAAACCAAGATGGCATGAGATAGGATGCAAATTCTGATTTAGAATGTCGGGGTGGCATGTTTACAATTAAGCGTTTTAACTCCCCCCGGGCTATACGTTCAAGCTTCTCCGCAATAACTCTATGATGGGTCCCCTCTATAAACCCTTCATACACATGCTTTGCATAAGCCATGAACTTATCTTGAGCCACGCCACGCGTTTCAAGGCGCTTTTGTTGCTCCTCAAGCATCAGAATTTCTTTAAGAATTTCTTCTGGGAGGATTTCTAAGTTAGTAACTTCATCCATTTCCGAACGATAATACCCTCAAATGAATTTATCAACCCTGCAAATCCTGTGCATGGGCAAGGCGCGGATCGCCTGTTCTTAGCCTCCCCCCCAACCTAGCATAGAATCTGATCTGGGACAAGCCCCAGTAACCCCCATACTCTTGCTTATATAGCAAAACACTTTTGCCTATAATCACCTATCTATATCCCACAAACTCCGATACAGTATAAGTATACAACTATTGGAGGATTACATGACTATATCACCGACATCTTTGTTCACCCTGCATGGCGTCACCTACTATGAGCACCCAACACTTGGCGATGAAGCTGCGTTGCTTGTCAAGGTTGCGGGCGTTTGGTGCGAGACAGATTACTATGATCGCCCCGATGATGGCGAAGCTCGCCAGATGGCGGCAGAGGTTGCCAAGGGTGATCTCTCTCTCCTGCCATCCTTCGCCGCAGTAGATCTGGGGGATTGCTAACAATGGCTATCACTCGCATTCATGTGAACCAGCACGTTATCCGTGCCAATGCAAAGTCAGGTGAACGCGACCCCGTGTTCACCGTCAAGAACCGTGGCACCAACACCTATGCCAACTCGGTCGAGATCGAAGGTCGCATGCGCCTAGTCTATAGCCCGGACAAGCCTCTGTCATGTGGTGCAAAGGTCTGGATCGAAGTAATGGATGAACAAAACATAGTCCTGAAATAGCAATAATACCCAGCCATAGGCTGGGTATTATTTTTTTTAAGAGCCGCGCCGAGCCGCGACGCGCAGGTCGCAGGTCGCAGGTTATTGCAGTTAGAAGAATAGTTATTTGTTAATTTATTAATAGTGTTATCCCATATAATCATATACAGTTTTATAGTGGCTGGATGGTCTGGTCACGCAATAAGGGGAAGTATGATGAAAGATACTTTACAACTACACCGAGACTTTCAAAACCAGTGGTTCAGCATGTTTAACGACAAGCGGCCAGTTTGTTTTGACTGTGGCGGATCGGGCGAAGTCGAGTCGGAGGTCGCAGTTATCGATCACATGAACGGCGGATACTTGGCAGGTTCAACTTCAGTATGCCAGCGATGCGATGGCGAAGGTTTTTATAGGGGGAATCAAAATGTATAGCGGATCAATTAGCACATTCAGTAAAAGTAAGTATAGGAAATTTAAAGAGGAAGGCCGAGGCGATGCCGAGGCGGTCGCAAGTTCAATGGGAAGTCTTACGTTTACCAATGTATCGACTTTGAAAAGATTGCACGAGGGCTTTGTCGAATCTATGAACACATGGGCGCTCAATAACAATATGAGCGAGTGGAATGAACCCAACTGGTATGATTCTAAGATCACAGTGTATAAGGGCAAAGCCTTTCATGGCATGTACACATTTACCGATAAAAAGCTTGTTAAGTTTGATTTTGGTAGGAGGGGATAATGACATTCGAGGCATTCTTAAAACAATGCGACAAAGAATTGATCGGGCTAGGATGCCCGATCAGTATCGATGACATGCCAGACGCACGTTGGCGTGACTACTACAACGATGGCATGTGTGTTATCGACGCATTGCAAACCGCCAATGATGACTGGTGGGACAATGATCTAGATTTTATTTTGTATGGTTAAAAAAGAAGCACGGTGAAAACCGTGCTTTTTCATTTGTTAGGCGCGGCGCGGTGGCGCGGCGCGCAGGTCGCAGGCCGCAGATTATTGTTTGACCTACGGCCTGTTTTATGGGATAAATAGTATATACTTTCATAAGGGGAAAATTATGACAAACTTACTATCAAAACCAAGCAAGATGAGCGCGGCAACAAGCTTTTCAATTCCCGCTCAACTATGCATAACGGGCGGCAAGCTTGCTAAAATAAAAGGCACCGTTTGCTTTGATTGCTATGCATTAAAAGGCGCGTATATCTGGGCACCAGTTCAAAAGGCGTTAAACTATCGTCTGGATAAGTTAAACGCGCCCGAGTTCGTCACCGAGATGGTCGCAGAATTAAACAAAAAACGCGCCAAGCTTCACCGCTGGTTCGATTCGGGCGACGTGCATAGCGTCGCGCATTGCCTGAAAATTATTGCCGTGTGTAAACTAACGCCACATAAGCGGCATTGGATTCCCACCAAAGAACGCGGCATATGGGAACAAGCTTTGAAGATGGAAAGCTTGCCCGATAACGCGGTGGTTAGATATTCAGCGCACAAGGTCGACGCAGCACCGCCCGTTAAATGGGAAAACTCAAGCGCAGTTATAACCAACATATCAAAGCCAATTGGCAAGCTGTGCGAAGCTTTCCGGACAAAGAAAAACGGCGCGATGATTAGCCTGGAACAATACAAAACAGCCAAGGCCGAAAAGAAGCTTGGCAAAATTGGCCTCGGTTTTTGTGGCGATTGCACCGCCTGCTGGTCGTCCGATGTTAAAACCGTATCATATCCGAAACACTAGGGTTTCCCCCGAAATAGCAACCCACGTAGTGGGTTGCTATTTTTCTTTTGGTGCCCGATCCGTCGCCGCGACGCGCAGATCGCAGGTTCGCAGGAGCGCAGACCATGATTCTAAAGCGCAGGTTCGCAACGCACAGGGCGCAGATCGCAGATCGCCGCGCCACAGGAGCGCAGATCGCAGATCATCGACCCTCGAACCTTGGATTTCTGCCGAAAAAGCACCGTCAAACAAATATACACTGCCTTCAAAGGGGTCGTGCGCCAAGATAAAACTAACGCCATTACATCTAGAATGCGAGGAATGCCAAGCAATTTGGGATTTAGACAGCTTGACTTTACCAGATTTAATTATTTTTAACTCACACCAAACAGGCGCACCATCCATGCACATGTATAGGTCAGGCATACCTTGTCCTGATCTATTTTCTATTCTCTGGGATTGCGTCTTTTTCGGTAAATGTTGCCTCAACGATTTCCACAGTGCTTGTTCTGTCTTTGGCATCTTCGACCCTCTTCATGTCTGGTTCGGGGAAAGCGTTTGGATATTGTTTGCGAAGATTGGCAAGCCTAGAAACAATATCTTCTTTCGACAGATTGTCGAGTTGATGGACATGTGTTGCCTCTCGCCTGTCGATAGTCAAACCACCCAAGGACGAGCGAATCTTTTCAGCATTAATCGCGGCAGAAAACTGGCCTTCTTCTTCAGCGGCTCTCGACAATTCATCAAAGCGTTTAAGTTGATTAATAAGAGTCACGCCGTATTTACGCTCTCTGTCCTGACGAAGTTCTTTTATAAGTTCTGGGACTTCGGGAAAACTTTTTCCATCCAAAAGCTTTGCCGCATGTTGTGCCGCGCTACCCTCTGCATAGCCAGCTTTTCTAGCGCACTCTGCATTCGAGTATCGACCATCAACATAATGCTTTGCAAACTCTCTCTGCCTGTTGGTCAATCCAGCAGGTCTGCCGCCTTTGTTTTTTATCTCTTCCATAGTGTTTTCTGTGCCTTTTTACTTTTCAAAATACCAAAAAGCGTCCTTGTCCGTCGTTAAAGTGTCACACTGTAACAGAAGTGTAACAGCTACGATTGTTACTGCATAAGGGTTTGTTACACTTGTTACACTTGTTACACCTTTTTCAAAAAATAAAAAATAAAAACTTTTTTTCCCTGAGAAACACTATAGAAGGTGCATTATATACTTGTGTTATGGGATAATATGTCTATTATTTATCTCATGCCGCATGCATACGATAAAGGATCGCGGTTCGAGGATCAATGACAAAGAGGATATAAACATGAATTCTTTACTAGTTATAAACGACGAGGTTTACGGAGATTTACCAAGGGATCAGGTTGAAGACTCACTTGGCCTATTACCTATGTGGGTTGCTGAGTATTCGATCAACGCGGTCGAGGGTGTTACTGAGTCCATCGTCGAGCACATGGAATATTGTTATGGCTTTGGGTCATTAATTAAGTTTGATGGCGAGGTGTTAGATAACGGTAATTATAAGAGTGCTTACGAGGAAGACGAGGATTTGCCTTGGATTGGTAAGATTCACACCAAGGATGGTTGGGTATATTTTTATCGGTACGCGATTACTGCGTTGCCTACGGAAGACGGTTATTTTCTTACAAGGATGGATTAGTTATGGGGAAGTTTAATTTAGGGTACAGAAAACCATTATTAGCACGTCGGATAATGCACATTCGTATTAACAATCGTGCTTGGATGCATGAGCAGATGAAGACTATTAAACTGCCAATTGAGGCTGTTGTTTCAAAGTCTTTGCTGTCAACCAGACGGAAGGGAATATAGTTATGAGTAAAGAGATAACGCTTAACCTACCACCGAAACAAGTCAACGCCATGCTGGTTGCAATGGATAACGAAATTGAAAACCAGTTAGGCGGCAGACCTGTTGACTGGGAATATTTTCCAGAACTAGCCGCCATGCTGATGGCTTACTACGAAACACGTTGTAAATTTAGGGAGAACCAAGATGGAAAAGTGTAAGGACAACAAAAAACCATATAATGTCAAAATTGACATTGAGGTTT
>Ga0209535_1002256_pt1 | contig 12573 bp, 13 predicted proteins | sample LinPmetageLP28_FD_184041 | JGI IMG/M metagenome (GOLD analysis project Ga0209535, IMG submission 184041) | Marine viral communities from the Pacific Ocean - LP-28 (SPAdes) (version 2) | ecosystem: Environmental > Aquatic > Marine > Oceanic | place: Pacific Ocean | collected 2009-08-22
TGCTCTACCGCCACCTTTCATCATTTGTTCGGCTCGGTATTGTGGATTAAAGTCTCCAGCTTCATGAAGAACATTGTCAAGTTCTTCTTTGATGATCCGTTTTAGTGTTTGTTTGTTAAGTTTCATCCGTATCTTCCTTTTTGGTTAAAGATTCAATCAGTGTTTTAAGTTCACTACTTGTGTTAAATAGTTTCTCTTCTTCAATTTCATTTGACTCGTAAATACCTTTAGCTAAAGAATCTAAACCTCCGAAACCAACTTTACCTGGAAAGGTCGTTCGAGCCGTGGATCCTCGAACTTCTCCGCTAAATGCTTGGTTCTTCATTTGTTTTGAAAAACCGCCTTTGCGATAAGAAGATTTGTGTCTCTTGTAAGGCCCTCGAGGTTTTGAATCGTCATCACGCTTTGCTGGTGGCTCTGCCAAAAGGTCTCCCTCTTCTTCCTCTCCACCAGTGTCACCTCCAAGGTCACCTCCGGTATCATCTCCTCCAAGGTCCAAATCTCCACCGAGATCGCCTCCTAAGTCTCCGCCTAGGTCTCCGCCTCCAAGATCACCTCCAAGGTCTCCACCAGCCTCTCCGCCACCCTCAGCAGGTTGTCCAGCAGTTTCAAGTGATGCCATGAACTTCTTGTCCGAGAACATCTCTCTTTGCATTCTGAGATACTCGTCTTGAGACAGTCCGAGAAGATTTTCCGAAACCCAACGACGAGAGAAGTATCCCTCGGTAGCTGCTGCGGCAATATCAAACTTGGTTTTCCAGTGCTCAAGCTCTTGCATTTCGGCAATCTTAGACGGGTTATTAAGGGAGAGCTTGAAATTGAGAAGGTCATCTCCACGATAGCCCAACGTATAGAGATGAACAATCCCAACTTTTTCAAGCTCAGAAATTAAAACTCTTTGCAATCTTTGAATTGTTCTCGCGAACCTGATATCTTTTTGTGCGAGTGTTGTCTTGTCTTCGGTGGCACCTTCGCCCATTGAAAGATAAGATTGCGGAACTTTCAATGCCGAGAATAGTTTGTCTCGAAGATACTTGACGTCCTCGATTTGTGCTGTGAATTGACCACCTGGTAGGTTCTCAATGTTTGTAGATGATTGTCCGCCTTTGACGGGAATAAAATAATCTTCCTCAATCGATAGTGGGTTGTAACGCAAATCCACACGACCAGTGGTTGGATCAACAACTTGGTGACGCTTCATTTGCGTCATAACTTTTTGCATATATTGCTCAACGTCTTGAGGGGCAATTCCACCCACGTCAATTTTGAACACACGACGCTCTGGTGACCTTGTAATACGATAGGCCATCATTGCGTCTTCAAGGAGTGTAAGTTGTCTCCAGATGCGTCTGGAGGGCTCTAGGACAGAAGTTCCGTAGGGAGCATGCTTGTCATGTCCAAGGATTCTAAAGTGAGCGATCTGCCAGTTCTCAAGTGTGAGACCAGCATTGTTCCATTGAAACTGAACGTAGTTTGGGTTTGATGGGTCTTCACCTTCAAGTCTTTCGACTTCTTGTGGAGGGAGCCCAATACAGTTTTGAATTCCCTTGTTTTCATCAATATCTATGTAGACAAAGAGATCTCCATACTTACACATTGTTCTCGCCCAACCAAACAAGTTGTGCTCGACATTCATGATGTCATAGTATAGCGAGTGAAGCATATATTTGATTTCGTCATTGGGACACTTAATGTGTAACATCGGAGTCAATACTGAGTGAGTCGTCATCTCGTCTGCGTAAATATCGAGAGAAGATGCGATCTCTGGTGTAAATTCCATTTGGTCAAAGTCAACATAACGCTCTGCTCGATTTCGGTTCGAGATCATATTCAGCGTCATGATGTTCATTGGGTTGTATTCGGTCTTTTTGAATTGCTGCCCAGATGCCGATTTAAAACGCTTTGCGTATATGTCTAAGTGTCTTCTTCTTAATTGACGACCTGACTGGGTTCTTCTTTGGGTAATCGGTCCAGAGAACATTCTGGTAAGGGTTTTGAACAATTCATTCTGGTTATTGTTCGGATTTCTAGTATTACGGGCCATTTTCTATCCTTTATATATCCACAAAAATTCTTTTGTTTTTTTGATTTCCTCCTCGTGTTTCTGCTCGAATGTTTCATTGTAAAACTTTTGACCCTTGATTTGAGTATTCATTGTTGTTGTGCTTTTGAATACTCCCCCTAACATTGCTTTTTTGTATGCCATGTCTTTTTCATTTTCTGAGAGTGCTGTGTCTCGCACCCAACAGGCAATTGCTAAGGACATTACAAGATCATCATTGTATGATCGCATTGCTTGAGGTTTACCATTGTGCCAAATAAATGTTTTCAATTCATGAAAAACACGATTGGAGTGTATATTAATTAGTTTGTTTCTGACGTATTCCTCTAATTTGGCAACGATGAGTGGTCGTGTCTTTGTAGAGGTCGTAAAACCAAGGACCGCTCTACTGTCATGTTCGGCTAGATAAGCCTCTACATATTCGTGCGTTGACTTGATAGAGTAATAAATTTTCTTATAACCCATATCCTTAAGTTTCTCGAGAACAGCAATCCCGATACCATTGTTCTCGACCACTAGCAGGCACGTCCCGTATTCTGTGCCGGCTGAGAAAAGTATGTTGGAATACATGTCTAAGTCAGGCTTACCTTGATACTCTGCTACAATAGTCATTGTGTCAACGCGAACAACGTGAAAGCATGAGAAGTCGCTTCCATCACCTCGAGCAACGTCTGCTACAAGAATGTAAGGGACTCCATCCTCAGGTTTTTCCCATATCCAATAGTTCCTGTCATATCCTGTTCTATAAATTGGGTCTTTGACACTATGGAACATTCTTTCTAAATCAGCCGGATTTATAACCGTTTCACCAGAAGCATTGAAGGAACACTCGAGTTCCTGTGCGATCTCTCGCTTGGACATGTTTGTGGTCTCTTTGTCGAACCACGCTTGATCTCTATCCGGATGGACATCCCACATTAGTTTTATTGGGTGAAAATCATTAGATTCTGTCTCGGATGCGCTATAGGTTTTGTGGAACCAATTTCCAACGCCGTTAGGGGTGCTCAGAGCGATACAGCGCCCTCCTGTTGACAAAGTAGGGTAAAGACCCGTCCAAAGCTCGTCAAAGCCTTCAACGAACGCTGCCTCGTCTACAATGAGAAGGGACAACGCTTCCGAACGACCAGCGTCTCCGGATGTGGATGCCGCCTTAACCATTGACCCGTTTGATAATTCAAACGATTGTCTGTTATCAACTGTGATTTTTGCGATTAACATCCATGACGGAATGTTCTTAAAAATCATCTTAACCTTTTTGATTAAGTTTGTTGCCGTGGAAAGTTTTGTTGCGATAACGAGAACGTTCTTTTCTCGATGAAACAACATGAACCAAGCAACATAAGCAGCAGAGATTGTCGAGATCCCAAGCTGCCTTGCTTTTAAAATAATATTAAAACGATAATCGTTGAAGTCTTTCAATAAATCCTTTTGGTAATCAAAAGTCTTGAATGGAATCTGTCCATGCATTGGGTGAGAGATCTTACAATAGTTGTCAATAAAGTATTGAGGATCTTTCCCGCACTTTACAAGTTCTTTAACGATTTCATTTTTGGTGAGTTTCATTCATTACCCAAAACGGACGGGCATGCTTTTGACTTGCTCTAGAGTTGGCTTGTCGGAACTCATTTTTCGATTTAGAACATCGAAGATTGCTTCGGCTAAACCATCAATGTCCCCAATCTTACCTCGGTTGGCTAAAGATTTGATAGCTTCTTCTATTTTATTGGGGTCATATTTAGGCTTCACAAAACGATACCGAAAATCAACCTTCTTTCCGTTATATTGCAATTCAACCGCTGTGTCTCCGCTCATCATACTTTGATTAAAGTAGGCCGTAGGTCTGTTTCCTTCTTCGACAACGCTGTCTTCCATGACGGCTTCAAGCTCTTCTTTGATGATTTGTTTTAATGATTCTTTTGTAAGTTTCATTGTTCTATTCCTCGCAACATTCGCATGTGCAACATGGGCAGCAATTGCCACAACATTCGTTATTTAAATTTTTCATTTTTTGTTATCTCCAGGCTTGATATATTCATTTTGAGGTCGCTTTGCTTTTGCGGTCTCTAAAAACTTTTTTGTAATATCTCGAACAGATGTCTCTTGTGGTTCATCCATTTTAAGTCCACCAACTTTATAATGTTGATAGGCTTGAACAAAGGTTCTAACGCGAGATGTGGTTTGAACAATAATATTCGGCTCACCTTTCTTTGTTAAAGACACAGACTTGCCTGTTACTGCTTTATATTCTTTCTGTAAAAACTTTTTAACTTCATTAATGGTTCTTGCGATTTCATTTTCAAATTTGCCATCTTTGAGATCTTTCATCATAACATCGGATTGATAGTTGATGATCATTGAGTCTCCGTAGAACTTGACTTTAAATCCATCGATTACTCGCTTGTCCATGATTGGACACCCTTCTTCTCTTTGGAGTCCAACTTGACGAGATTGACCGTCAAGGGAAAACCTTTCGTCGTGTGCTCCATCATAAGCGTTTGCTGCGGCTTGAGACAAGCCTCTGATAATTTCTAGTGTTTCTTTACTCATTTGTTATCTCCCTGACATTGTCATAACTCTTTGACGGACATAATCCCGATGCTCTTCGGGAACATCTTCCATATCCATGGCCGAATCAATATCTGCCCCTCTCATAAGGACTGACATGAGGACGCGATGAATTATTCCAGCGATAAAATCATAGTCTGGATGGTCTGGGCTCATGCTTTCGTCCAACTCTGCTTCGTTCATAACGGTTTCGAGTTCTTCTTTGATAATTCTTTTTAATGCTTGTTTGTTGAGTTTCATTTTGTTATCTCCCTTGTAAGATGTCTTGAATAAAGTTGATCAAAGCTTCTTTTGGAGCAATTGTGGAATCATAATTGTCATACGGATCTTCTTCAGCAATCTCTTCTCTAAGTTGTTCAATTTTCATTTGAAGCTCCTCGTCGCTGTAGCTACTAAGACGACCAAGCATTCCTTCGTCTCGAGCATCTTCATAATCACTTATGGACCACAGCTCTTGCGGAATTTGTCCTTGAAAACGATCTGACTCATTCATGACAGCTTCGAGTTCTTCTTTGATGATTTGTTTTAGTGTTTCTTTGTTAAGTTTCATTTGTTTGGTCTCCAACCTTTTTTCCATCTTTCTTCTCGACCTTCCACATACTGGATATAACACTTGTAACAACAATCAAATTTTGTCATGTATAAATCGTCAACTGATTTAAACGAATAAGTGTTACATGTCGGACATGAACGTTCCGATTCTCTATTAAGTAGTTCTTTGGATATTAAAACCCCATCAAAGTCAACCCTTTCGCTTTCGACTTTGTCGTAACGATAGTTCGACTTTAGTCCGTCGAGATATTCTTTTTCTTTATCATCATCCCATTGAGACTTTGGATTGACAATTGCTTCTTTGCCATACTTCTCAGCAATGGCTTTTTCAACCTTTACGGCATAGTTTGGATCTTTACTCATTGACTCTCCACAATTTTGTTAACAGAATAGTAAGTAGCCAGTGATGCTCCTGTTCCGACTCCGAAACCAGCGAGAAACATCCATGTCGACCTTTTTGTAGACCCCTGTCTTCTTAAGACTTCGATCTCTTCGTCTCGGATTTCCATCATTTTCTCATGCTTATACGTAAGAGAAGTGTGTTCGGATGCTAATACATCTTGCCTATATTGAAGTTCGGCTACTTGAACTTTCCACTCAAGATCTTTACGAATCTCACATTGCTGTGTTACAGCCTCGGAGTCCGCAAGGATTGTAGCAACGGCTTCATCGTTAAACAAGCGTCCGTCAAAAGGAGCTGATTGTCCTCTTTCGATTCGCATCATTAGTGGCTCTGCTTGAGCCAACGACAATAAGAATAAAATCATTTTAACCTCGCAATGTTAAATTCTTCCATAAGTATTTTGTCAATCGCATCTGGATCTTCTTTTGCTAATTCTAATAGTTCCAGTTTGCGTTGAGCAGTGTCTTTTTCGAGAGATGTTTCCGCTTTTTTATAGTCTTCTCGAAGTCGTGCGGTCTCTCTCAGATATCTTTCAAGTGCGGCCTGCTTTCCTTTATCTTCTTCAACAGATGCTTTTTGAATAATTTCTATTTCTTTGTTTTTAAGTTCGACTTCTTCTTTTGCCGCTTGCTTTCCACGTCGTCCTAAAGCAAAGGCAAGGATGGCTACCAAAGCAGCAACCACCCATTCCCATTTTTCTTTAAGCCAAATCATTAGCCCTTCCACACTTTCGCAAAGTCAATAGCAGTTTGACCACCAATGTAAGTCATGGCAATCATTCCCCAAGTATCAGCGTCAAGGCCAGCTCCCCAATACAGAAGCCCAGTAGCCACACCGAATACAAGCAGCTTGCGAGAAATAATTTTTTCCTGAACTGCATCAAGAACTCCTTTGTCTTTTCTTTTCAGATAAAGAGCACTCTGAATTTCTTCTTTGTGTTCGTTCAGAGTCTCTTTAATCTTATCTTTACAGTCTATACCTGCTAGCTTTTCAGCCAATTCTTCTTTTAGTCCCATAATAGATCTCCTTTTTTACAGGACTAAATAGTTGCTAAGGTTATAAATTAACCTTAGCATATCCATCGACTTTGTCAATTTCAATCGTCGTATCGACAACATCTTTGAGACTTTCGAGGTGAGTAATGAGAAGAACTGTTTTAAATTGAGACTTGATCATCTGTAGTAATCGGACAAAACCTTCCATATGATCAGCATCTAATGCTGTTGCTGGTTCATCTAGAATAAATACTTGAGACTTAGGCAAAGAGGACACTGACACAAGAGCGAGTCGAACTGCCATAGAGGCGATTGTCTTCTCGGCACCAGAGCCCATAGACAAAGGTCTTGGGTCGTATTTTGGATGTTGTAAATAGATCTCAAGCTTGTCGCCTTCATTATCAAAGAACACGTTGAACTCGACAATTGGAGACAAAATCTTTTGAATCTCAGAATTGATCACTGGTAGCATAGACTTGATTACTTCATACGAAATACCGTTGGCGTGAGTTGCCTGAACAAACACATCATACGCAATATAATCACGCTCTGCTTCTTTAATCTTTTCAATCTTTTCTTTTGCTTCTTCGATGGCGCGAGTAGCAGACCCTTTCTCCGACATATAGCCGAGGACCTTATCGTCACACTTCTTGATATCGGACTTCTTTAGATCTACAGTCTTTGTAATAGCTTGTAGGTCGCGACGTAAAGACTCAAGATTTTCGTATGCTTCAATGTTCTCATTGTAATAAGCAATGTCCTCGTCCAGCCTTTCAATCTTTTGATTGTTGACTTGAATTTGAGACTTGGCATTTTTAATTTTTAATTCAAGAGTTTCATATACTGCTTGTAAATCAGCAATGCTTTGCATTGTATCAGAATAATTCTCTATCTTAGAACGTAGATCGGCAGAATCAAAAAGAGACCCTTTGAGTTTCAAAGCAGTAAGTTCAGAAGCTTTTTTAGATTTTTTCTCTCGAACGCCAACTATGTCAATCTTCGCTTGTTCAGCAGCCTTAACGAATTCGTTATTACGGCAGAATTCACAATCAGGATCATATTCATGATCATGAAGCATGTCGATCTTTGATTGAAGATTATCAACTCTACGAACTAACTTTTTAACTTCAGGCTCGACAACGGAGATTTGTGAAACAATTAAATTATAAGTGTTCATTTCTTCTTGAGCATGCCTTGCTTGTTCGTCAATTTGTGGTAATAGGAACTCCAAATCGCCGATTTGAGACACCTTAGCCTCATACTCAGCCTCATACCCCTTCAACTGTTTTTGAGTCTTAGAAAGTGCTGCTATGGCTCTAGATCTTTGTGACTGGATGTCAGCAATATCAATTGGCTTTTGCGAAGCAGCTTGAACTTGATCGTTAATTGATTGCTGTTCTAGCAGCAAAACTTCAAGACGATCTCTGTGTTTGTCACAGAGGTCTCGCTGTGTGGCAATATCTTCGATGATTTCTGACAGTTCTGCTCGTGCTCTCTTTAGCTTTTTCTCTGAGTCATGAGAGTTGAGGTGCTTGATGACACCACGTAACTCCGCAGATTCAGCCTTTGCTAATTTGTGCATTTGATCAAAAACTTGGAGGTCAAGAAACTTCGCAAGAATTTCCTTGCGCTTTGTGGAGCCTTCGTTTATAAATCCGAAAGAGCCATTCTGCGCAGAGAGCGAGGTCATCATAAAGTCACTCAATGTTCCGAATGTATTACGAATATTCTCATCTGTTAAGTTTCTTGTTTCTCCATTTTTTGATTCGGCATGGACGCCAAGAGCATATTTAGTAAAATCTAAATCAGTTTTTGCTGATGTCTTTGTTCTCTCTAACGATCTTGAGATTTTGTAGAGATCATCGCCGACTGATACCTCGAGCTTACAAAGAGCTTTTTCTTGGTTTTGATTGATGATATGGACATTCTTTCTTTCTCCTTTTGAAGTAGTGTTGAACAGCCCGAAAAGGGCAGCATCAATAATAGATGACTTGCCAGAATAGTTCTTTCCGAAGATTCCAACCAAGCCATTGAGTTTAGAAAAGTCAATAGAATTGCCTTTTCCGTAGTTAAATAGGTAGTTCCACTGCATTTTCTTGATGTCCCAAACAACATTTCTAGAAATATCTTCTGCTGATACTTTCTTAAGGTAGTCTCGAGACAACTCCACAACACGTTCTTTGACAGAATCTTCGATCTCTTTCGAGTCCATAAATTCGCGTAAAAACTTTTCTTGATTTGATGAGTCACGCATATTGATTGCTTTGCCGTTTGCCGAGTTGACCGACGCATTGGGTCCGTCATACTTGTTGACAAAGTTTACAGAAGTGGCAGACCACTTTGCTTGAGCGTAGTCGCAGACTCGTTTTAGTTTTGAAAGTGGAATATTATGTTCGCAAATAATTCTAAGTCTAGAGTTCTTTGGTATATTCTTCTTAGGCAAGGTGCCATCTTCATTTAGTGTCACTGTAACAAAAGGTCTTGGAGACTGGAATAACCTTTTCTCAACACTGTGTCTGTCTTTGTTGTGGATGTTCCAGAGAAGATACCCTTTTAATCGCGACTCTCCAAAGTTTTGTTGAACCGTAGAGCCAGCATACCATACTTTTTGGGCTGGGTCAAGATACTGTGTTTTGTGGATATCTCCAAGCATAGCATAATCAAAATGCTTAAAGATGGCTATATCGTCTTCTCCATGTTCCAATCCAAAACCTGACCCCACTTGAGATCCGAAGATTGCGCCATGATATAGAGCAATGTTTATACTATTTGAATTAGATGGTCCCTGCCATGACTCACGGTCGAACACCGAAAGGACATTGAATGTTAGTCCTGGTTCAGGCGAATACTCGCCCGAGTTCTTTAACAAAGTAAAGTTTGGGTGCTGTAATGCTTCAATGATTGGAGTGACGGCGTCTTGCCTGTCTCCGTTCTTTAGGTTACCATCATGGTTTCCAAGAATCATAATGGTCGGCGCAATGTCCGCAAGAGACTTGAGAAAATTAGAAGCCATCTCAAAATACTCTGGTGACAATTGTGTCTTTGTATGGGCGAGGTCACCCGTGTGAATAATGTAGTCGGGTTGCTCTTGTTTCAAACTGTCATATATCTCTTTGAATACGTGTCTGTATTCTTCGTGATATTTTAGATTGCGAATGTGCGTGTCCGAAATATGTGCGATGCGTTTCATATGTCCTCCGTTTTTATATGATATAATCAATATAACATATTTGGAAGAGTTTGTCAAGTAAAAACTTTTATTATTCTATATGACCTGTTCCAACTACGGACCATTCAAGTTGAACATCTACGTATCCATTCATGCCTTCAAGCGGGACTCGCTGTTTTGATATTCTTGTCATGTGAATCGCAGTCAACGACCATGTTGGATACGACTGTAGGTAGCTTCCGTCAAAAAACATGAAACCAGAATCTGGACCTGTGCAGGAGATGACACCTAAAAGTTGTGAACCATCAGGTGAGTATGTCGCAATCATAATGTTGAATTCATCTCCGACACCGGCTGGTGCCCAAGAGAAGTTTGTTCCTGCTTTAGAAACAATGGCAGCAAAAGCATACGAGGGATCAACGTATCTAATTTCCCATGGCTGTATATCGTCAAAGCCTTCAATAGATGTAAACGAGTAGGATGTATTGTCTTGCAATCGCACAGTCGTCAATGCGTTTCTGTCGTATTGCCATTCTTGTATATAACTCGAGTAAATACCTGACCCAGCGTTAAAAGCCGAAAAAGAGTTTTGTGAACCTTGTATGCTTAGAGACTGCCCAACATTCAGTGGAGAAACACTAATAGCAATTGGACTCGTGTTCGTTGTGCACTGCCCTTGAGGCGGATACCAAAGCGGATGAGTGTCTCCGATTTTATTATGGAATTTAGCTTCGAATAAGACTGTTATCTCTTGACTTGCTCCCATACATGCTGGGCATGCTAGTTGCTCAAGAGTATATCTTGTAAGTCCGACAGTTCCCTCTAGAGGCTCGGTTGATGGTTCAGTTGATGGTTGTGAGGAAGGTTCACTTGTAGGCTCTGATGATGGTTCTGGATCATATGTGTCCACGATAAACTCACCAGTGTCTTGAGGCTTCTCTTCGATTTGAATAATACCAACGTCCATTCCGCATGCTAGCAAGAGGGCAAAGAACATTTAAACTCCATTATATGTTACTAAATAGTATGTTGTAAAATGTTTGGAATATTTTGCTTTTGCGAGATCAATATTTGCTTGTAGCGATTTACAACCTTGAAATAAAGGCTTGAATCGCAGGTAAGCAGCCAAGAATGGAGCTGAGAGAACGTTTGGGTTTGGCTATGTCTTACCATTCCATAGTGCTCTGAAAGCAGTCTCAGAGCATCCTCGGGACACGTTATTTCCCATTCTGATGTCTTTTTCTTTTTTATGCCGCAAAAGTGATTAAAAGTGTAGCCAATTTCTGAAAATGCGGCAACGAGCAGTTGAGTGCGGTGAAGCCCTTTGAGACTGGCTTCGCCATGGGAATAATAACTCCAGCGAAGCCACTCAATGTCGCCGACCATCCAATCAATTTGAACGCTGTCACCAGTTGGTCCAGTTTCATTGTATTGGGGAAAGCAGGTAAAGATATTACCCGCTGTGACTTGACCTCCCACCTTGACCAAGGTTCCAGTTAATATTTCTGATATCTCTTGTAGCAATGCTCGCATCTTACACATTCTTTTTGTAGCAGTCCGAGATCTTTTGCTTATCTTTTTATATCGTGCTTCCCACTGATCGTAATTGACACCCCACTTTTCTATTTGATCTTTTGTAAAGTGTCTAATGATGTGGCTACAATCAATCGCTATGTCGATATCACCAGAATCATCTGTGACTCCTGCCGATCCGACCATTTCGAAAAAGTCAAATGACCCTTCTTTCATTGGGAAAGTTTGTTTGAGAAGCTCTTTGTATGCTTCAAATGTTGGCACAACTCTGTTTTTGGGGATGCGAGTTGCTTCATCCTTAAAAATATTTCCGCCCATGTGTCCTCCAAGGGTTATATATATATTATAACATGTCCTGAAGGGTTTGTCAAGTATTTTTAGTAACTTTCAGAATCCCGCCATTTTATAGAAACGATAGCGAATTCGTCATTAAGGATAAAAATTTTTGTATTGGGAAGTCTATCTCGAGCAGGCTCGGGCATTTTGGGCTTTAAAGCATCAAATAGCTCTTGAGCTTGGCTCGAGTCTTTAAAGTATATGGTGATAATGTCAATATGACTATAGCTCCGATCAATTTTAACGTTTTGGTCGAGATTATATTCATCAAGCGAATCAATAAAAGATCCGGCGGTTATACCTTCTTCAAATGAACTGGATAATAAATCCGTAATCTTATCTAAATGAGGAAGCGGAGGTTGCTCCATCGCTTCTTTGATGATTTGTTTTAGTTTTTTTGCCTCAAGCGCTTTTATAATTTGCTTACCTGTTCTATTGATGATAAGCGAGACCATGGTTTGGGAATCATCATCGCTTCTTACATCTAACTCAAACATATCGGGTATTTCAATATATCCTCGCTCTCCAATATTAGTATCTGCTATAGCCTCATCCCAAATTTCTATCACATATTCAATATACGATTTCTTATCACGTCTAGAATAAATAACTTTATACCGGACATAAAATGTTATAAGTTCACGCTTGTAGGTTTCGAATCTATATGAACCTTGATAACCATTGTCTAAAATAGTTTTTTTGCGAAATAGCTCAAGCCCATACGGCGCAAGTAAGTCGGCAAATGTTTGTTGTTCTATGTCCTCCGGATAATCAGGATCAAACGTCTGTTTCATTAAATCAGACTGTTGCTTGTCTAGGTTTTGAATTTTGTCAAACATTTCGTCTCCCAATTGAGACCTTAGCCTGTCATCGGGTGTGCCAATTCCAAAGTCTTGAAGGTGTTTATTTTTAAGTGCTTCTTTGATCATCTTTTTTAATTTTGTTTCTGTAAGTTTCA
>Ga0209535_1002258_pt1 | contig 12563 bp, 28 predicted proteins | sample LinPmetageLP28_FD_184041 | JGI IMG/M metagenome (GOLD analysis project Ga0209535, IMG submission 184041) | Marine viral communities from the Pacific Ocean - LP-28 (SPAdes) (version 2) | ecosystem: Environmental > Aquatic > Marine > Oceanic | place: Pacific Ocean | collected 2009-08-22
GAAACTGTAACTGTTGGTGCATAACTTCCCGCCATATTTATTCTTCGTTTGCGACATCTTGTCCTTTGCTATTTCGTGCAGTTAATTTACCACTTTTAGGCGATAAAAACACTTTAATTCCGTTTTCTTTTAAAAGTATTCTATTTAATTTATCTAATTCAGCAACAGATTCTTTATTATTTAAGGCACTTCTATATGCTTTTATAGAAACTATTGCGTTCTCTAACTCTTTTTCTGAAACCGCCTCTGTTTTATCTACATTAGGCTCGGAAGTAGCATCTTTTAGCTTATTTCGTTTACCCTTTTTTGGTTTTAAAAGAAACAAAACCACTACTGCTACTCCTAAAATCTTTAATATGTCTTTTGTTTCGTTATCCATAATATTTTATTTTTCTATTTTCTTAAAAGAAAGTAAATTGAGATGGGTTAAAAAATTGTATTTCTCCTCCAAAATCTCCATCCATAAGTTTATTAATATTGTATTCAGCCATTGCTTTTTGTTCTTCTTCTGTAAATCGCTCAAGATTTGCTCTATTAAGGGCTTCTTCTTCTTTTCTTTTTTGTGATGGGGTTAAATTAGGGTTATTCCTAATACCCATTCTTGTTTGCTTTTGTTCCTTAAAAAAATCAGACTTCTCTTTCTCTCCATATTCTAAAAATGATTTACCTTTTAAGGAGTTTTTACCCTTTTTAGTATTTTTGTTATTTTCACGATAAAAATAAGAATATGCCAATCCCCCAAGAATTAATAAAGCACTTGCAACAATTAGAATATTTTTTTGTTTACGTTTCAAAATTCTACTTTTTAAACTTTTTATATGCAAAATATCCCGCTACTGCAATAAGACCATAGATAAGTAGTTTATCATTTTTTTTGCTCGGGTCTTTAATTCCTAACAATTCATTTACTTTGAGTTCGAGTTGTTTTTCATATTGTTCCAAAGTAATTTCCCCATCTCGAAGTTTAGTTTTATAAACCTCTATAAACTGCGTATAAGATTGCATATCAACCTTTCCCTCACGAGCCATACTTTCGAGTAATCGTAATTTAGGCATTAACCTACGTTTAAAATCCTCGCTTATTCCTTGTTCATTGCGATTTTCTTTTTCTTTTATTAATCTATCATTATCTGCTTTAGCCATTGCTTGATATACAAGGTTTAATCTTTGTAACTCATTTTCTTCTTTAAATATAAGAGATTTTAAATTGTTTAAATCACTACTATTTAATCCTTTTAATCTTTTTTCAATGTAGCCTAATTTCTTATCGCTTATAGAACCCAAAGACATTAAAATAAGTCTAACAGTATCTTCGCTTCTCGGTTTGAATTTTTTAAGACTAATATTGCTTAAATCAATTCCTAATTTTTCTTTCATAACCTATTTTTTAAACTTTTTATATGCGAAATAACCCCCAACAATCAATAGGGCAATAACTATTGTATTTCTACGATGTACTTTTTTTTCTTTTTCTCTTTTTTCTTTATAAGTAAGCATACTATTATAATCTACATATTCAGTAGTGGCAATAGCTTCGTTTGGCTCTTTCCAAATACTTTGCTTACGATTAATATCTATATTACCTATATCTAATCCATCTAATAAAGTTTTCCAACTCTCTTTTTTCAATTCTGCCATTTCCTACTTTTTAAACTTTTTATATGCGAAATAACCTGCTACTGCTAATACCACATATAAAATCCACTTTTTATCTTTAATCGGGTCTCCAAAGCCTTTTGGTGCTTCCCCTTCAGGCAATAGTACTTCACTTTGTTCTTCACTTGCTTTGGCTATAAAACCATCTTTTTTCATCTTTTCAACTGCGAAATCGTATCTAAAGTTTTGTTTTAGCTTTTGTCCTTTTTTTACTTTAGTATCTTCTACATATTCCTTTGTCCTTGGGGCAAACGGGCTTCTACAAGCATCCCTGTCAGCTTTTTCGTTATAAGTAAAATCCTTTAATGCAACCCAATAATTGTCTATACCATAGGTTGCTTTTCTTGGTGTACCGTTTTGACAAAATTTTGGTGGTTTAAAATTTCTTAATTTATCCATATCTTATTACTTTTTAAATTTTTTGTATGCAAAATATCCTGCTACTGCTAATACCACATATAAAATCCACTTCTTATCTTTAATCGGGTCTCCAAAGCCTTTTGGTGCTTTTGTTTCATCGGCTAAATATTCAAAATCTTCTCTTTTGATTTCCTGAAAAGGATTTCCCCCATAAGATGGGAATTTAGGTTTGGGTAGTAATCCCATCGTATTTTTTTTTGAACTTTCTAAAAAATATCTTTTTGTAGTAGTACCTTGTGGATTGCCCCTTCCTGAAACAGTAAAGTCATATTCATCAACAGATTGAGTTGTACCTTTCAAATCTAATGCTGTTCCCGTTGAACTTGCAGAACCTTTAAGGTCTGATAATATCTTTGCTTTTCTTGACCCTATATAGGTAAAATTCATTGAACTCATAATAGTTGTTTTTTATTTATTTTCTTTTTCCTTGCCCTCTATAGGCTTTTTTATAATTTTTACTTCTTTTGTTTTTTGAAGTTTTACTTTTAGCTTGAACTCCTTTTCTTTTTTTCTTGTGTTTAGTTACATAAGTGCCTAATATTATTCGTGCCATTTATTCTGTGTCTCTTTTATAATTAAAAATTTTATACTTGTCTTTTATAACATCCCATATAACAACTGCTGTTAGAGAAGCTATTACACCCGTTATAAAATCCATTTTATTTAAGTTTTTAAATATTTTCATAGTCTTGAATTAATTTTTTTTATTCTTTATTGGAACTGTAGCAGGACTAACAGATGGAACTGTACCATTAGGAGTAACAACTGTAGGACTTGGTTTACTTGGTAAACTTAAATTTGGTTTAGGTCTTGGGTTAGGTCTTACGTTGGGTCTTATAACGGGTCTTGAATTAGGTTGAATTATTACCTGTGGATAATACGGTATCTGATAATAAGGTAAAGTACTATTATTGTAATGATAGGTGTTATTATACACTCTTGGTCTTAAAGAGTTTACATCAATAAGAACGCTATCTCCTGAATAGGTAATTCCTATAACCTTCTCAAAATGAAAAGGCTCAATAGTAGGTTTACAGGCATTAAAAAAGTTTAATGACACAAAAATTAATAAAAAGTAAAATATTTTTGATTTCATATTTAAAGTTGTTTATAAATTTTTTCTGCTTCTCTCATCCTATTTGGATTAATAACCGCAGGTCTTTCAAAGTATTTAGCAAAATTATAAGCAGATTGATAAGGTGTTTTTGCCTCTACAAGTTTCTTATATGCGTTTTTCTCTGTGTTTTTTAATTCCCAATTTAAATAATCAAGTTGTCCTTGAAAAGTGTTTGGGTTTTTATTATTTTCTTTTGACCATTTATTCAATCTATCCCATCTTGATTTATGCCATTGGGCTAAACCGAATGATGTTCCATTGTCTCCAACAGCTAAAGGATTGTAGGAAGATTCAACAAATAAATTTCCTGCTATCCCTGAAGCATTTGCTTTAGTATAACCTAAATTCATAAGATACTTTGCAATGCCTATACCATCTTTCTTTAAAAACTCATCTTTCGACTTAAAAAAAATTAAGGCACTTGCACCTAAACCAATAATGAAAGATATTAAATACATTTATAAACGTATAGTTTGAGATGCAACGGGTATTCTAACAGTTTTACCACCACCTTTAACAAGCCTAAACTTATCTTGCTTACGCTTAATTTCTTCTTCTTTGGTCATTGGCTTTACCTCTAATTCATTGGCATCCACAACCTCCATTGCATTTACTCTTTTTTTTGTAAAATGTTTATAAGCTAAAAATGAAGCACCTGCTAACAATCCGTATATTATAACTTTATTTTTCATATTATCTTTTATAAAATGTTCCTCTATTTGTCATTAGATAGCCTAAATCTAAAATAGTTTGTTCAGTATTTCTTAAATCTAAGTTGAAATCGTCAATTTTCTTCTGTTCTTTATCAATTAAATTTTGATAATATCGTTTCTCTGATGAAGTTCGATATTGAACAGCCCCATCTACACAAGTAGATTGCCCACAATCTCTTTTGTTTGTGTATCTATCTCTTTTAGCTTCGACTTCTCTAATTTGTGCTAACAAGTCATTGTATTTACCTTTATAAAACTCAAATTCTTCTTTAGTCGTATCTTCTTGTTTTACATTGCTACTATCCAAAACAGCATCAGAACTACCCGTAGGTGAACTTGATGCACTACCTGATTTAGGTAAGATATTATAATTTGGTGGAAGCGGGGAACTAAGACTTTTGTTTTTTCTAAAAAAGAAAAAGTAAGCTAAAACTCCACTTACTGCTAATCCGCCTATGATATAAATATTTTTGTTTTTCATTTTATCTATTTTTTATGACCGCAGGTCTTTTCTGATTTATTCTTGGAATTGTAAAACTCCTTGTATCTCCCATTGGTAAAACAGGTGTTTGTTCTTGCTCTGTATAAAATTTTCTTTGTTTATAAAAACTTGGTCTACTAAATGGTTTATTGTCTACTCCTACAAGAGGCTTGGTTTGTGGCTTGATATAAGGCTTAGTCACAACTTCAGGAATTGGTTTAGTATTAGGCTTTACATAAGGCTTTGGCTTTGATTGTGGCTTTGGCTTTGATTGTGGCAATGGCTTGGTTTGTGGCTTTACATAAGGCTTTGTAGGAGGAGCATCAAATTTGCTAATTCCTCCTTTAGAAGGATTCATAACTTTAGGTTGTCCAAATTCGTCTGTTACATAAGGTTTTGTTGGAACAGAAGTGTTTTCACTTTTAGATTTTTTGGAACGTAAATAAAGATATATCAACAATCCACCTATACCGCCATAGATAAGTGTTCTTTTCATGATTTTTATTTTATAAAATAATATATTTCAAAAATATAAATATCTCATAAGTAAAAATATTTTAATAACAAATTTATTCGCAAAAAAAAGTACTTTGTGTGATTAAATTTTAAATTTATAGATTATATCCAATTAATCTTTCACAATTAATATCAATTTTATCTATAATATCGTTTAAAGTAAATTCATTGTTTTTTTGAATATTGAGAAATGGTTTGTTTTCTTTCTTGTAAGAATAAATATTCTGAACAGTATTATTATTTAATTTTAAATTAAATTTTCGAGAAATAATAGTTAAAATTTCATCAGTATTATTTTTTAAATCTTCATATTTAATAAAATAATAATTATTAACTAAAAAAGACATTTTATAATATAGATACTCTGTTTTTACCCTTCTTAATTCAAATATATTGTCGTAAGGTCTGTTTTTTTCATTTAAATTAAAGCTTTGTAAATTGTCTTTTCCAAAATCATGTTTTTCTCCTGTATCTCCATTATCATGAATAGACCAAATTCTATTATTTAAAAAACTATCTCTATTTTTTTTTGCACTATAAACAATGTGATGAGGATAATTCCATAAAGAATTAATCCAATCCAACGGGTGTCTTACAATACCTAAAAATAAAGTTTCTCTTGATTGAGATAAATCTGAAAAACCAAAGTAATGTTTCCAACCATAATCCCATGATACAGGCAAATCAAAGTTTTTTTTAACAAGTAATTCTAAATAATTTGTGCCTGAACATCTTTCACCATAAATAGTAAAGTTTTTAATTTTCATAGAGTTAAATCTTTTTTATTAAATTCAATTTTAAAGTATCTTCCCATGTGATTAATTTAGTACCAAAATCAGAAATTTTATGAATTGCTTTACCTTTTCTTTTTTCCCATTTATCAGATATTAATATACCATCATTTATTTCATATAAATAGTTAGAATAGTAGTCGCAAGTTTTTTCCCATTCATCTACAGAAATAGCTTTACCATAATGTTTTACTTTACCAAAAATAAGTTCATTTTTATTGGGAACAAAAGGTTCACGATGAGGAAAATTTAAGCCCATTTCAGGCTTGAATAAAGTTATTATCTCTCTATACTCTAAGCCACAGTACTTTCTTTCTAAAAAATGCTTATCTACATCTTCATCTGTGATATAAAAATCAAAAAACTGACACCTAATTGCATTTGCAGTAATACCAAAAAGTGAGTTTTTGTCAAACTCTATAAATTCATCGGCATCAAAATAATATATCCAATCAGGGTTATACTTAAGACATTTTCTATAAATTTCATCTCTTTGTGTTCCCTCTAATTCAAGTCTTTTTTTTGGGTCTTTCTCCCAATTTTTATTTTCTATCACTTCACTTACTATTGAACTTTTCTTACATAATTCAACAGTATTGTCAGTAGAACAATCATCATAAACTAAAATAGTATCACAAAACCCCTTGAGATGATTTAATGTGTGTCCTATTACATTTTCTTCGTTTCTAATTCGTGTAATACCAACTATTTTCATTTTTTTGTTGCAGTTACAAAATATTCTAATTTTCCTTTTGGTACATAAGACCCATCTTTACCATATCCTGACAGATTTCCTTCTGTTATTACAATGTCATTAAAACCTCCACTTTGAAATAATCTAATAAGTTCATCTTTTTCATAAAGATTAACAAATGTAGTTTCTATGTAATATTCATTAGGTTTTTGAGGGAATTGTATAAATATTCTACCGTTTTTTTTAAGACATCTATATAAATTCTTCATAATTTTACTATGATATATCTTATCATTATGTTGAAAAACCATAATACTATAAATAAAATCGAAGTAGTCAGGATTATGTATAATTGATAATCCATCAGAGTAATGTGTTTTTATATTGCTATCTTCAATGTTTTGTAAAAATTTATTACTTGCATCAGCACCATGCAGTTCTTTGGCTTTTATGTATTTAAGTATTCTTGCTATACCACAACCAAACTCAAGAACTTTAGCATCTTCTCTACCAATTATTTTCTGTATAAATTCAGCTTGTTTTTTTCCTTCATCCCAAAATTTTTCATCACTTCTTTTAGGAAGAATAAAATCTTTCCAATTAGATTCTTGCTCTATATCTTTCCAAGTTTGTTTTATAAAATTATTATCTTCAATCATTATTTTTTTTTTGAAATTTATATTCCCTTATCCGTGTATAAATATTTTCCCAAGACATCTCGTAAAAAAAATAACCAAAAGTTTTCAGAACTGAATCTAAACCTCCAATTGCCAAGCCAAATGTCCAACTACCACTTAAAAGTTTACCACTAATAATAGTTATTGAAGTAGCTATTATTCTCCAAAATAAGGTCTTTACAAAAGTTTCTTTAAAGTTTACCACTTTCTCTTAGTTTTTGTCTTATTTCAGTTGCAGAAATGTTTTGAATTAGTCTTGGTGGGAAATGCTCAATAACTTCATATCCTACTCCCCTTCCATAATTAATACTTTCAATATCAGGTATAATAATTACTTTTACTTTTTTTGCTTTTACTAATTCCTTTAGGTCTTTTTCAATATTTTTTTTGACATCTTTTGGGTTGTATGGATTGCTGTCACTTAAATCAGTTTCCCTAACTGCTATACACACATTTTTACCTTCCTTTAACCTTTCATTTATTAGCCAACGGTGTCCATCGTGGAACGGTTGCCATCTTCCTACATATAATGAATATTTCATAATTTAATTTATTAATTTTAAAAAATCAGATATTATTTTTTTTATGTCTAAGCTTTGGATAATTGTTCGCCTGTTGGATTCACAATTATCTAAACTGTATTTATCAATTTCTTTTATAATATTCGTTGTATTCGCTTCTAATTTAGAAAACCTGCCACTACAATTATTAATAATAAAGCTATTAAAATTTTTAGAATTTACTAAACCATCCATAAGTGAATCAGACATATATCCCCTACTATCTGCTATAATAACATTTTTACCCATTGACATTGCTTCATAACAGCCTCTGCCAAGAGAAAAAACTAAATCTGCATCTTCAAGATTTTCTCTAATATCAAATACAGGATTTGTGTGTTTGTTATTTTTTTTAAAAGTGAATCCTAAAAAGGTGCAAATGTCTTTTATTTTAGAATTGAAATCATCGTTCTGTGAAAGTGAATAAACTTTTTTTATTTTTTTATTACTTGAAGTTTTGTAATAATAATGCGTATTTATAGGATTTAGAATTTTATAAACTTTTTGTGAATTGCTAATTTTATTTTTTACACTTATTTTAACCTCCTCGCTTATAGCAATATAATTTAATAAAGCAGAAGGATGAGGTGCTTCTAAATCAGAAAAGACCCCATGACATATTTGGTAAAAATTTTTTTCGTTAAATTTTAAATCTTTTTGAGTGTAAACTTCTTTTAAAAATCTGTTTACTGTAGACTTGTGAGATAAAAAAACAGCATCTACCCGTGTATTACTCGGCATTACATCGACCTCTATTCCTAATTTTTCTTTTAATTGTTTTGACATTTTACCCTTCAAAGTAAAATTTCCAAGCAAAACATAAACATTATGCTTTAGTTTTTTAAATTCTTCTGCAAGTGAAAACAAGTGCTGTTCTGAACCTCCTAATTCGTGTAGATGATTACACCCTAAGATGATATTCATTATTTAGTTTTAAGTTTAAAATTAGCACAATCTTCAAGCTTTTGTTGAAGCTTTTGTATTCTTGCTCTATCTTCTAAAGTTATTTGGGGCTTACTCTTTATTGCGAGTATTTCTTTAAAAATGTCTGAAACTTTTTTCATTGAAATGCTTGTATGTTTTGTGGATTTATAATCTGATATTTATTAAACTGTGTTAAATCAAAATTAGAATCTTTACAGAATACAAGAATTTTAGCTTCTTGAAGTGTTATTTGCTTTTTAGATAAAAGCCTTTCTAAGATTTTAATTTTTTCAATATACATAAGATGTAATGGTAATCAAATTTTTTCCATGTTTGGATGCAGTTTTACTTTTATAGGCATCTATATCCATACCTTGTTTTTTTAAACGATAGATTATAGAAGATAAATTGGTTACATCATATAGTTCAAATGCATCTCTATTATTTATACTATGAAATTTAATTAAGTGCTTACGAATATTATCTGTCTTGTTGAGACCATGCACCATTCTTTTAGGTGAGGTTTTTTTCTTTTTTTTTGGAAAAAAAAATCGTGATAAGTATTCACAAATAGACATAAAAAGTTTCTTTATAAAACAAATATAAAAAAATTATTTTATTAAATAAAAAAAACACAGAGAACATAAATCCCCTGTGTTTTAAAAACAAAATCAAACTACTATTTTAATCAAGTAATACCATATATGCTTTAGCATTATTTTTTCTAAACCAACCAATACCATTTCTTACATTATCCCATAATCCTTGTGCATTTGGGTTTAAGTCATTAGGATTCAATGTTTTATTAAATTTACTGTCTAATTGTTCAGCCATCATATTTGACCCCATTGTAAAATCATAAATAGCTACCTCAAGAGGATTTAATTCTATTGATTCATTAGTGAAAGGATTTTTAACGACCTCATTATCTTTTCCAACAGTACCCTTAAACCAACTTGGTATTTTAAGTTTTTCCATTATATATAGTATTTAAAGTTCACTTTAGAAATTATCTCATTAAAATCTTTTTTACTGACTTTAAGTATGTCGGGATAATCATTTTTAAATTTAGAACCTACTTTTTTTGCTTTATCATTTGTTAATGTAGGGTGCTTATCTCTAATAGCTTTGATAAAAGTCATGTAGGGTGTAAAATATCCTCTTTTAGATTTTGTAGTTTTTCTATTAGCTGTAGAAGAATTAATATTATTTATTAGTTCTTCTGAAACCACTCTATACTCTTTTCCTTGTGTGTTAGAGTTTTCATTGTTGTAATTTGGCAAATTGGTTACAATATTTATGTAACGCTTACCATCTTTGGTTTGCACCTTAAGTTCAAACCCTTCTTGAGCCAAATGCTCAAATAATTCAAATAAATTTTCTTGTGTCATAATTAAATTTTAAAATTAATATTCTTGTAATTTACATAAAGCTAAATCTTCTATATCTTCAATATACATATTACTAATAAAATCAGTAATATCAATATCCTTATAAGAGATAGATTCAATTTCAATGTCAGGAGGTTCAGGTGGGTCGCCAAGAGGGTCATTCCAAGTAGAATAGCTACCTGAAGAACCTTCAGACCAACTACCCACTACAGTAATAGATTTACCATTAAAAGATATTTCTTCTATAAAATCTATCCAACCTTTCATTACACTTAATATTGATTACAATACAAATATAGTAAAAAAAGTTTAAAGTTCTACTATATATAAAAAAAACCCCAAAAAAAGTTAGCTTTACTTTTAAAGGGGTTTATATATCAAAAACAAAATGTTGGACTTGTATCGCTAAATACAAGCGAGGAATTGAACCTCTTAGTACCATTCATTGCCCACAACAAGCTGTTTTCTATCTTAATGAGTATAATAAATAAAGGAAATTTTTTATTCGAATTGGTTTCCTGACCACCTGTTTATAAATATTACACTTAAAAGAGTTATGTTTAAGAACTTCTTACATGACAAATATACAAAAGGTTTTCGGTTCGACAAAATTATTTTAGAATTATTTTATCGTAACCCAATTAAATGTGATAATAACAAAGAAAAGACTAAACTGCCAAGAATGGTGTATTTCATCTTCTTCTTCTATTTTACTATTATGTAAGCCAATAAGAATACCAACAACAGGTGTAACTATTATTTCACCTTGAATAAAGGCTGTGTTGTCAAATATTAAATAACAAATTAATAAACCTAATATAGTTATGACGAAAAGTGTAATTAATCCCATAATTAAAATAAATGAATAAATTTAGCAACTTGCCCGTGTTTAGGGTGATGTAAAAATCCCTCTACAGCTTTAGGATTGTGCTGATAACCGTTTCGATGATGCCACCCATCTGTACCTGAAGGAGTTCTAAGAGATTCAACAGTTACACCTATATAGTCTTTTAAAACTTTGTGATGAATGTGATGAGTATATATGTATCTGTGCTTAGTGTTAGCCCAAGAAATCGCACTTTCCTGTGCCATCAAAAGCGGTAAATCTTTTTCTTTTGCACCATCACCATGAGTTGAGGCAATAAGATTTTTACCATATTCATAATATTTTCTATGTGAAATGCTACAATCGAAAGAAATGTTTTTGTTTTTTCTAAACCATGTTTCAATAGTCTGTGCTAAAAAGAAGCCATGCGTGTAATCGTGGTTAGATGGATTATAAACAAAGTGAACATCTGCTACAGTCATAAGCATTTCTAAAACATCTACATAAAGCTGTCTTGCAATTAAAAAATTAGTAAACCACATCCCACTTGTGTCTTGTGGAGTTCCACTCGTTGTAGTTCTTTTGGGTGTATCAATATGTAAAATATCGTTTCCTGCTATAAATAAAATCTTGTTTATCTGATAACCCCTTGACTTACTTATAATGCCTTGTACACCCTCTAAAACTCTTTTAACAGCTATTTGAGAGTTATATTCCTCTCCTGTTTCAAAAGAATCACACAGTTTACCTATATGAACATCAGCAGGGTCTACAACTAATAAGTGTGGGTCATCTATATCCTGTCTTTTTAATTGGGGATATTTTGGAGAATATTTTTTCATATCCTCAATAATTCTATTGCCTACTTCTTCATAGTTAATTTTCTTAGGCTTCATTTGAGCCGAGATATGCTTTGACTTCCACCAATAGATATTAGCATCTACAGGGTCAAAACCTTCTCGTTGTGCTTCATCAACAAGGGGTTTATGATTTATTTCTAAATGAACCATTTTTTCACAATAAGTTTTCATCTCATTGTAATACTCTGAAAATTCATCTTGATTTAATTCCCTAACATCAAGCCTATCTAAAGTTTCATTAGCAATTTTCCTAAAGTTTTTCTTGCTTTTTGATTTTCTGTAAAGATTTAATGAAATGTTTTGGGCTATGGTTTTATTCACTAAAGACCATACTGAATAATGTTTTGGGGCATTATTGTTTTTAGATTCAAGTTGTGCCATTTATCTAATTAGTATTGGTGAGTGTTCGACTAATTTACATAAAAATTATTGAATAAAACAAAAATTTTATAAACAAATGCCTATATATATTGTTTTACAGGTATAAAAAAAACCGCATCAACTAAATAAATTCGTGGAAAATTTACAGTTAATGCGGAAACAAGTGGATTACTCAAACCACTCTAATCACAAACAAACAATTACTTTTTTTTATTACATTTTACAATACCTTTCTTGGTAATTCTTAAATATCCGTTATTAACACCCATAAGTATTTGATGAAACCGACCTATTTTTCTAAATTTATTTAATATGTTATTAATAATTTTAATCATTTAAAGTATTTTTTATTTCGTTTTCAAGTTCTTTTTGAAGATTTGCCATTGCTCTCCAACAGATTTTTGCACTATGCCTTAAACCATCTGTGTCTATTTCCCCTGCTTGTATTAAGTGTCTCGTTAGGGCATCTAATTCATCAGAGGACTTATTCCTATCCCAATGCAAAGGTTTATCGGGGTGGTGTTGTTGATTACCCATGTAGCTACATTTGGCAATT
>Ga0209535_1002259_pt1 | contig 12562 bp, 10 predicted proteins | sample LinPmetageLP28_FD_184041 | JGI IMG/M metagenome (GOLD analysis project Ga0209535, IMG submission 184041) | Marine viral communities from the Pacific Ocean - LP-28 (SPAdes) (version 2) | ecosystem: Environmental > Aquatic > Marine > Oceanic | place: Pacific Ocean | collected 2009-08-22
ATGAAATGGCACATTTTCGTTTATTAACGGATATGAATTTTTTACCTTATGGTAGAAGTTACATTGAACCTGCCCGTAAATTATTTAAACAATATGTTTTAATGGAAGACGCTATGTTAATTCATAGAATTGTTCGTGCCCCGGAAAAAAGAATTTATTATATGAATGTTGGAGCTATACCCCCAAATGAAGTAGATGCGTTTATGGAAAAAACCATTTCTAAACTTAAACGTACTCCTTATATGGATGAAAAAACAGGAGAATATAACTTAAAGTATAATATGCAAAATATGCTTGAAGATTTTTATATTCCTATTAGAGGAAATGACTCAACAACAAAAATAGATAATCTAGCAGGGTTACAATGGGATGGAATTGCTGATGTTGAATATTTAAGAGATAAACTATTCGCAGCTCTTAAAGTTCCTAAAGCTTTTATGGGTTATGATGAAAATACTGATGGTAAAGCTACATTAGCAGCACAAGATATTAGATTTGCTAGAACCGTAGAACGTATACAAAGAATATTTACTTCAGAATTATATAAGATAGCATTAATTCATCTTTATACTCAAGGTTATAGAGATGGTGATTTAACAAATTTTGAAATTTCACTGTCTACTCCATCTATAATATATGAGCAAGAAAAAGTAGCTTTAATGACTGAAAAAATGACATTAGCACAATCTATGTTAGATAGTAAATTAATACCAACTGATTGGATTTACGAAAATATATTCCATTTTAGTCAAGATCAATATGAAGAATATAGAGATTTAGTTAATCAAGATACTAAACGTGGGTTTAGATTATCTCAAATTGAAGCAGAAGGAAATGATCCTTTATCATCAGGAAAATCGTATGGTACACCTCATGATTTAGCTGCATTATATGGTAAAGGAAGAATGTATTCTGATCCTTCTAATTTACCTGATGGATATGATGAAGAAACTACTGATAAAGAACCATTAGGAAGACCAACTGAACAACCCACTAATAGAGATAAACAAGAAGGTAATTTTGGTAAAGATAGATTAGGTAGAAAAGGAATGAAAAATGATTATAATGATACTTCATCTCCCTTATCAGAATTAGAATCTAATAAAATATTGTCTAAATATGAGGATATGTTAAAAGATATACCAATTAATAAAAATGTATTATTATCTGAAGATAAAGTTAATAAAAAGATTAAAGGAAACATAATTAATGGTAATAATAACAAATCTTAACGTATTTATAATAAAATAAGTATTGATGTATATAAAACATTCAAAATTTAAAAATACTGGTATCCTATTTGAATTACTAGTAAGAAAGATAACTGCTGATACATTAGCAGGTAATGATTCACCATCTGTAAATATATTAAAAAAATATTTTGTTAATACAGAATTAGGAAAAGAATATAAATTATATGAAACTCTTTCAAAATCAACAAATCTTTCAGAAAGAAAAGCTAATGCTATTTTAACTACAATTTTAGAATCTTCTAAAAAATTAAATAGAAAATCTCTTAAAAGAGAAAAATATAATCTTGTAAAAGAACTAAAAGAACATTATAATGTTGAAGATTTATTTAAAACTAATATCTCTAATTATAAATCTTTAGCTGCTTTATATACATTATTTGAAGTGTATAATACAAAAGATATTACTGATCCTAATCAAATTGTTGATAATAAATTAGTTTTATTAGAGCAAATGTCTTTAAATAAGATAGATAAGGATAATATTAAAAACACTTTATTAGAAGAATTTAAATCTGAGGATAAAGATGTAAGATTACTTACTTATAGAGTAATTTTAGAAAAATTTAATGATAAATACTCTCATTTATCAGATGCTCAAAAATTAATATTAAGAGAATTTATTGAACATATTGATAGTACTAGTAAATTAAAAGAATTTTATAATTCTAAAATTCAAGAAATTAAAAAAAGTTTATCTGAAGAAATCCAATCCATAAAGGATAAAGCTACTAAAATTAAATTAGTGGAGGTAAATAAGTTTATTGTTGAAATAGATAAAAACAAAAGAATCAACAACGAAAATTTAGTTGATTTATTACAATATTGTAGCCTTTTAGAAGAAATAAAATCAACACATGAGCCAGTACAAATATAAACTTAATGAAGTTCCAACAGTTGAACCTGGAGAAGAATTTAAAGTAGGAGATACTAAAGTTTCTCAAGGTGTTAAATATACTGTTACTGGTATAGATAAAGAAACAGGAAGAGTTGCTTGGGATATTGATTATCTACCTAATTTAACTCAATTATTTGATGCTATAAATGATTTATTTGATGTAACTAAATCAGTAGCTGTAAAAGCTAAAGATGATCCTAAGTTTAGAGAAATATATGATGATGCTAGAAAATTAAGAAATAAAATTCGCACACATATTAGAAAAGAATATCCATCTGATTTTCAAAGAATTTCAGGAAGAATAGAAGAAGATTTAGATATAGGTCACCAAGATAATGAACCTAAAATGACTAAAAGTGATTTAGCTAGAGCAGCTAAAATGGCTGTTATGCTTTATCAAAAAGTAGATAAATATGATACTGGTCGTGAAGTAGATTTTCCTGGTTGGTGGCAAGCTAAAATAACTAAAGCTCATGATTATTTACAAAGTGCTTTTAACTATTTAGATGGTGCTGAAATGACTAGTGAAATATCTTCAACAGGAGGAGGAGCTGGAGCTGCTTCATTCACACCAGGAACTGGAGGTCAATATGCTACACCATTTGCTTTTAGAAAAAAAGGACAAAAAGCAGATGATAAAGCTTATAAAGAATTAGGATATAAAGAAGTTAATGAAAATGAATCACCATCTTTAAAAGCTAAAATTGCGGCAGATGATTTTATGTATCAGTACCGTAAAGCATTTAGAATTGTTGATCATAACTTTGGTAAAGAAGCTGCAGATGAATTTAAAAATATTATAAAGTCTAAAATAGCTCAATTACAAGAAGGAGTAGGTGCTAACTTAGGACCTGGTCCTAAAGCTGGTCCTGATGGAGTTACTAAAAATGCCTATGTAAAGCAATTTAAGTATAAATTAGTTCCTAAAAAAATTAAAGGAGCAGGTACAATAGTGAAGCAATTATTTGAAGATGATTCAAAAAAAAACTTCCAATTAAAGAGAATAGAAGCATTTGATGGTGTTGAGAAAAAATTAAATGATATTTATACCATGATATCCAATGCTAAAAATGAAACAATAAAATATTATAAAGACAATCCTGATTCATTTAAAGTAGTTAAACCTACAGATTTAGTTATGGATTATCTAACAGATATAGAAAAATTATTAAAAGTAAAATAATGAAAACATTACAAGAACAATATAACCTAATTACAGAAGGTAAAGGACATAAAGATGTATTTCTTAAAGAAGCTAAATCACGTTATCCTAACTTGATTAGCAATGTTCTAACTTATGATCAAGCTACTACTATATTAAAACAACGTTCAATCATCCAAGAACATATGTTAGGTGGTGTAGCTAAAAATATGGGTAAAAAACCAGATTGGTTTTCTATTTTTGATGAAAATATGAATATTATAGCTGAAGAAGATCTAAATAAAAATAGCTATAATTATGAAGATAAAAAGAATATAGACAACATGAATGGTGAAGAATTTAGATTAGGTATTAATTTTGAAATGTCTAAAGTAGCTGAATTACTTACTAATGAAAATATGGGTGAGTATTTAGATAAAGCTAGAAAAACGGTTGCTAAAAATTTAGCTGCTAATCCTTTACATTATGTTGAAAATGCTGCATTTGGTCAAGAAGGAATTGGTTATACAAAAGATGCAGTAAGTTTAAAACCAACAGAAATAAAAGGTAAATATGTTGAAAGTGGGTATGGTGATGCTACTAAAAAAGAAGCAAATGATAAATTTATAGAAGTTAAAGAATCTAAAGTTTCATTTAACGATTTATTAAACGACTAAATTATGAAACAAGTACTAATTGAAACTGCCTTATTTAAACCTCAACAACTTTCATTTACCGAAGGTTTAAAATCAAAAAGAGGATTTCCTATAGTTGAAGGTATATTAGCAACTTGTGAAGTTAAAAATGGTAATGGACGTTATTATTCTAAAGAATTGTGGCAAAGAGAAATGGAAAAATATAAAGAACTAATTGATGAAAACAGAGCAGTTGGAGAATTAGACCACCCTGAAGACTCAGTAGTTAATTTAAAAAATGTATCTCATAATATTACTGACTATTGGTGGGATGGAGATAACATAATGGGTAAAATAGAAGTATTACCAACACCTTCAGGAAATATATTAAAGGCATTAGTTGAAAGTGGAATCACAGTTGGTGTTTCTTCTCGTGGAATGGGTAGTTTAAAGCCTATGGGAGAAGTGCAAGAAGTACAAGATGATTTTCAATTATTATGTTGGGATTTTGTTTCAACACCATCAAACCCAGGATCATTTATGCATTTAGTTAAAGAAGGACTTAATGTAGACACAACAAACACATATAAAAAAGTAAATTCTATAATAACAGAAATACTTTGCTCTAAAGGAAATTGTCCTATTTGGTAATTTTACTTAATCCTAATATACGTATAATCGTAAATATGCTATCTCAACAACCTATATAGCATTAAAACTCGTATTAATTACTATTACGTTTCTAAATAAACGTACTTCCCAAACAAATTTTAGGAAAAATGAACAGAGAATTTTTAAAAGAGGCTATCGCCGATGCAAAAGCTGTTAAAGAAACTGCAATTGCAAATGCTAAAGCTGCTTTAGAAGAATCTTTCACACCTCACCTTAAAACTATGCTATCAGCTAAACTTGAAGAAATGGAATTAGATTCCATGAGAGAAGAAGATGATACCATGAGAGAAGAGGATGATACTATGAGAGAAGAAGAAAAAGTAGATGAAGCAAAAGATTCTGATAAAATGGAAGAAAAGAAAGAATACATGACCAAAAAGGAAAAGCGCGAAGGTGATGACCGTAAAAAAGATAATAAAGCGGAAACAAAAACCGAAAAAATGCGTAAAATCGATGAGGAAGATGATTCAAACTTGGATGAAGTTTTAGCAGAGTTAAAAGACGAATTAGATGAAAATAAGAGAACTGACGCTGAACAAGAAGGATACGAAGATGGTATCGAAGACGCTAAGGATGACATGGAAAAAAAGATTAAAAAAATCGAATTAGAAGAAGACGAACGTACTGATACTGAAGAGGAAGGATATCTTGACGGTATGGAGGACGAGAAAGCTGATATGGATGATGAAGAAATTGATCTTGAAGACATGACAGATGATGATCTTAAAAAGTTTATCGAAGACGTAATTTCAGATATGGTCGCTGCTGGTGAATTAGAAGCTGGTGATGATTTTGAAATGGAAGATGAAGTTGAAGTTGATGATGAAGTTGAAGTTGAAATAGACGAAGACGTAACCATTGATGAAGACGCAAGAACTGACGCTGAAGAAAAAGGATACAAAGATGGTATCAAAGACGCTAAAGCGGATGCTAAAAAGGAAATTGACTCAATTAAACTTGAAGAAAAAGAGGATGAACTAAAAGAAGCTTATGCTACTGTTGAAACTCTAAGAAATGAGTTAAATGAAATTAATTTACTTAATGCAAAATTATTGTATACTAACAAGATTTTCAAATCTAAAAACTTAAGTGAGAATAACAAAGTTAAGGTTTTAACTTCTTTTGACAAGGCTGACACGGTTAAAGAGGCAAAATTAATATATGAAACATTAAAAGATGGATTAGCTGAGAAAAAAGCTAAAAAAACTGTTAATGAAAGTATAAGTATGGCTTCTAAATCAATAGGTGTAGGTCCAAAGAAAGTTGATGCTAAACCAATTGTTGAATCTAACCAAATGGTAGATAGATTTAAGAAACTTGCAGGTATAATTTAAAAACGAAATTAATTATTAACGATATTTAAAAAATTTAAAAAATGTCACAATTAAACACTTTATTAGAAAGCGCTAACCCTTACAAGTCACTACAAAGTGATGCAGCAAGATTAGCGTCCAAGTGGGCTAAAACAGGTCTACTTGAAGGTTTATCTGATAATGATAGTAACAATATGTCAATGTTACTTGAAAATCAGGCTAAACAATTAGTAACTGAGACTTCCAATAATGGGGGTGCTACAGGTACTGCTGGTACGTTTACTCCTGGAACAGGAGCACAGTGGGCGGGCGTTGCTCTTCCATTAGTTAGAAAGGTATTTGGTCAAATCGCAGCAAAAGAATTTGTTTCGGTTCAACCAATGAACCTTCCTTCAGGTCTAGTATTTTTCCTAGATTTCCAATATGGTACTACTAAAGCACCATTTACTGCTGGAAATTCTATGTACGGTACTACTGACCCAGCTGGTACGTTTGGTAACACAAACACTGGTGGTCTTTATGGTGCGGGTAGATATTCATACTCTACTCAAACAACAGCTTCAACAGCTCTTTCAGCACCACAAGTAACTGCATCTTGGAGTGCTTCAAATTATGATGGAGCTATTTCATCATCATTTAGTAATGTTGTTGGTGCTCTTGGTACTACTGCTTACAATGTAATACAAGTTCCTGTTGCATCTTTAGATACAAACTATGATAAGGAAGCAGTTAGATCATTCCAAATATTTGATCAAGGTACTGGTACTAACCTTACTTTACCTGCATATACTCAGTTTAATGCTGCTGGTACTGTTCTAAACTTCTTAGTACTTGGTGGTAGCACAACTAATGCTGCAGGTGGTGCTCAAGATAGAACAATTGCAGATGTAGTAATTTCTCAATCATTACAACCAACTGATGATCAAAGAGGTGATTTTGAAGATACTAACGTTTTCTTGAATAATGATAATAACCCTATCAATATCCCTCAAGTTAATGTTCAGATGTCAAGTGAAGCTATTGTAGCTAAAACTAAAAAATTGAAAGCTGTTTGGACTCCTGAGTTTGCTCAAGATCTTAATGCTTACCATTCTTTAGATGCTGAAGCTGAATTAACTTCAATTATGAGTGAGTATATTTCATTAGAAATTGACTTAGAAATTCTTGATATGCTAATTGAATCTGCTAACGCAGGTACTGAAGTATGGTCAGCAGTTAACAACCAGTCAATTGCTCAGAATGCTGCAGGTACTGAAACTTCATTAGGATTTTATAATTCACAAGGACAATGGTTCCAAACTTTAGGAACTAAAATCCAAAAATTATCTAACATTATTCACCAGAAAACTCTTAGAGGTGGAGCAAGTTTCTTAGTTTGTTCTCCAACAATAGGAACAGTATTAGAATCTATTCCAGGATTTGCTGCTGCTTCTGATGGTGATGCTGCTAAAGCTACTTACGCATTTGGTGTACAGAAAGTTGGTCAGTTGAATGGTAGATATCAAGTATATAAGAATCCTTATATGACTGAAAACCAAATCCTTTTAGGATATAGAGGTTCACAATTTTTAGAAGCTGGTGCAGTATTTGCTCCATACATTCCATTAATTATGACTCCTATGGTATATGATCCTAACACTTTCACTCCACGTAAAGGTCTATTGACTCGTTACGCTAAGAAAATGTTAAGACCAGAATACTATGGTATTATTAAATGTGCTGGATTAGATACTATTTAATATTAGTCTAACATATATTTAAAGAAGCCCCGCTAACGCGGGGCTTTTTTTATAATTATTTGTTTACCTAATAAATAAGTTGTATATTTATAACAAAATAAAATAAATAAGTTTTAATATGAAAGAAACACCATCACAGTTACCAATTCAAAGTTACTTAATGAATTTTCCATTTACTTTTTCTACAAATAATCCTAATAATGTTTGGATGAAAGAAATGTCTGAAGAAGAATTATCTATAAATCGTCCTAAAGCATATAAACAATTTATGGACCTTTATAACTTTATGGCAGGTCAATCACTAGTTCATCTACTACCATCAGAAGGTACTTTTCAAGATTTAGTTTATGTTGCTAATTTAGGATTACATTTACCCCATATTTGTAAAGAAAATCATATTTTATTATCTAATTATACATCACCCCCAAGACAGGGTGAAGAGTATGTGGGTGAAAAATTCTTTAATCAAATGGGTTATAAAACTCATATATCACCCTATAAATGGGAAGGTGAAGCTGATATAAAATATTTAAAAGATAATGTTTATATAGGAGGTTATGGTATAAGATCTAATATTAAAACTTATGAATGGATGGAGGAACATTTTGACATGAATATTATTAAAGTTAAAATGACTGATGAATATATGTATCATTTAGATTGCAGTATATTTCCGTTAAATAATAATAATTCAATGGTTTGTACGGAGTTATATGATAAAGAAGAGTTAGATCATATATCACGTTATACAAATATAGTTGATATAAGCATTGATGATTCAACTTATGGAATGGCTAATTCTGTTAGGTTAGGAAATATGATTTTATGTGCATCTAATATTTCTGAATTAAAAAAAACAGATGAATTTTATGAAGGTGAAAAACATAAAATTTCTTCATTAGAAAGAATATGTTCAAATGAAGGTATGGAACCTGTAATATTTAATCTATCAGAATATATGAAATCAGGAGCTATGTTATCTTGTATGGTAATGCATTTAAATAGAGTAGATCATTTTAAAACACTTATTTAATGGCTGAAAAATTAGAAGATTGGTTAAATGGAGAAGTTGCAGAATTATCCAAATTTCCTATTGGTGAATTAAGTAACACATTTTTCTTTAGAGATCCATTAAGACCTACTTACATAGATAGTGAACATTTTTATAGCCCTGCTGATGGAACTATTTTATACCAAAAAATAGTTTTACCTGGAGCACCTTGTTGTGAAAACATTATTGAAATAAAAGGTAAAAACTATACACTACAAGATGTAATGGGTGATAAAGATTATAATAAACCCTCTTTAGTCATAGGAATTTTTATGTCATTTTATGATGTACATATAAATAGAATTCCATATAGTGGTACTATTAAATATAATCGTCTAGAACCTATTGAATCCACCAATAAACCAATGTTAGCTGTAGAAAAAGATATTCTAAACAATGTAATTAATCCTAATAATATGGATTATTTAAAATATAATGAAAGAGTACTTAATACTATTTATAATTCATTTCTAGATTATACTTATTATATAGTACAAATTGCAGATGAAGATGTAAATGTTATAGCGCCTTTTAAACAACAAGGGGATTTATGTACTCAAAATGAAAGATTTAGTTTAATAAGATGGGGATCACAAGTAGATTTAGTTTTACCTATAGATAATAGATACCAATTTGAGTTATTATTAAAAGAAACAATGCATATAAATGCAGGGTTAGATAAATTAATTAAAATAAATTATGCCAAAAACTAATATATTAAAATCACCACCTAAAGGATCTGTAAGATTTTCTTTAAGTTTATCCGAAGAACAAAAAAATGCAAAAACAGAAATATTAAAACATCCATTTAATTTTATAGTAGGCAAAGCAGGATCAGGTAAAACATTATTAGCTGTACAAATAGCATTAGATCAATTTTTTAAAAGACAATGTAATAAAATAATAATTACAAGACCTACTATATCTACAGAAGATAATGGTTTCCTTCCAGGTTCAGAAAAAGAAAAAATGGAACCTTGGTTAGTACCTATTAGATCTAATATGAGAAAAGTATATAACAAGCCTATAATATTAGAAAAAATGGAAAAAAATGAATCTATTGAATTAGTTTCATTAGCTCATTTTAGAGGAAGAACATTTGATAATGCTATTGTCATTGTAGATGAATTTCAAAACTTAACACGTTCTCAGTTAGCGATGGCTATTGGTAGATTAGGTAAAGATTCTAAAATGTTATTTTGTGGTGATTCATATCAAATGGATTTAAAAGATAAAAATTATTCTGCATACCATGATATGGCTAAATTAACTAATTCCCAATATGTTTTTAAATGTGTGTTAGAAGATTCTCATAGACATAATAGTATTGATGAATTATTAGAATTACTGAATGGATACCATTAATTTAATTTTCCCTTATAATATTTATAACAAAAATTATGGCAGCAGGTAGATATTCTTTTACAATAGAGCAAGGTGCAACTGTAGATTTTGAAGTAATATACAATGCTGGGGATTGTACTCCTATAGATTTAGATGGATATACTGCAAGGATGTCTATTAGACAAACTCAAAATAGAACTAGCCATTTATATATTACTTTAAGTAGTAGTTTAGGCCCTTGTGGGACAGGACTAAATTTAAGTGGATCAGTATCAAGTGCAGGTTATCCAAAACCTTTAACATCTGGATCCATAGGAATTTATATATCAGCATATTCATCATCTCAATTAACCTTTAATGAGGGGTTTTATGATTTAGAATTAATGTCTGGAAGTGGTGATTGTATGACAGTAACTAGATTACTTATGGGTCAAGTTAGATTATCTGATGAAGTAACAACAGGTCAACCTTTTTAAATAAAATATAAGATAAAAAAAAAACAATAAATGGCTTGTAAAAATTGTGGTAATAATTGTGGTGGTAATTGTAGATCTTTACAAATTAATACTAATTGTAATAAGATAAACATAGAATTAGCTAATACTAAAATAGTTGAAGTTAATCATCCTGGTGCTAGAGGTGCTAAAGGTTTACAAGGCATTCAAGGTATTCAAGGTATTCAAGGAAAACAAGGTATTCAAGGTAGACAGGGTACTCAAGGTATTACAGGTGTAGGTCTTCAGGGTATACAAGGTAAACAAGGTACTATAGGTACCCAAGGTATTCAAGGTAGACAAGGTACTCAAGGTATTACAGGTGCAGGTATTCAAGGTATTCAAGGTACTCAAGGTATTCAAGGTACTCAAGGTATTCAAGGTAAACAAGGTACTATTGGTACTCAAGGTATTCAAGGAAAGCAGGGAACAATTGGTAATCAAGGTATTCAAGGAAAACAAGGTACTATAGGTACCCAAGGTATACAAGGTAAACAAGGTACAGATGGTAATTTTGGTGGTGCTTGTTTCGATTATACTTTTTCAATAGAAGCTAATCCGTTAGATAATCCTCCAATGAGTTCTGGTCAAGGTGAAACAAGATTAAATCTTCCCTTAGCCCAAAACACTTCAACTTCATTTTTCATTAATGATTTAGATGTTAATGGTAATGATATCAATTCATTTTTAAATGCCATAACCTCCGTTACTTCAGCAATTAAAGGTTTTGTAAGAATAACTGAAAGATTAGACCCAACTAAATTTTTATTATTCCAAATCTCAGCATTAACAGATTCTGGAAATAATTACTGGACACTTACCATAATTAACCAAGCTTTTTCAGCAATAAATCCCTTTGTGGATAATGAAGATTTACTTATTTGTTTTGTTACTAATGGTAATGAAGGTGATCGAGGAGCTCAAGGTATACAGGGTATACAAGGTATTACAGGTGCAGGTACTCAAGGTGTACAAGGTAAACAAGGTATTCAAGGAAGACAGGGTATTCAAGGTAAGCAAGGTACTATAGGTACTCAAGGTATTCAAGGTATACAAGGTAAACAAGGTATTCAAGGTAGACAGGGTATACAAGGTAAACAAGGTACTATAGGTACTCAAGGTATTCAAGGTATTCAAGGAAAACAAGGTATTCAAGGTAGACAGGGTATACAAGGTAAACAAGGTACTATAGGTACTCAAGGTATTCAAGGTATTCAAGGAAAACAAGGTATTCAAGGTAGACAGGGTACTCAAGGTAGACAGGGTATTCAAGGTAAGCAAGGTACTCAAGGTATTCAAGGTATTCAAGGTAGACAGGGTATACAAGGTAAGCAAGGTACTATAGGTACTCAAGGTATTCAAGGAAAACAAGGTACTCAAGGTATTCAAGGAAAACAGGGTACTCAAGGTATACAAGGAAAACAAGGTACTATAGGTACACAAGGTATTCAAGGTACTCAAGGAAAACAAGGCATACAAGGAAAACAAGGTACTATAGGTACTCAAGGTATTCAAGGAAAACAAGGTACTCAAGGTATTCAAGGAAAACAGGGTACTCAAGGTATACAAGGAAAACAAGGTACTATAGGTACACAAGGTATTCAAGGTACTCAAGGAAAACAAGGCATACAAGGAAAACAAGGTACTATAGGTACTCAAGGTATTCAAGGAAAACAAGGTACTCAAGGTATTCAAGGAAAACAGGGTACTCAAGGTATACAAGGAAAACAAGGTACTATTGGTACACAAGGTATTCAAGGTACTCAAGGAAAACAAGGCATACAAGGAAAACAAGGTACTATAGGTACTCAAGGTATTCAAGGAAAACAAGGTACTCAAGGTATTCAAGGAAAACAGGGTACTCAAGGTATACAAGGAAAACAAGGTACTATTGGTACACAAGGTATTCAAGGTACTCAAGGAAAACAAGGCATACAAGGAAAACAAGGTACTATAGGTACTCAAGGTATTCAAGGAAAACAAGGTACTCAAGGTATTCAAGGAAAACAGGGTACTCAAGGTATA
>Ga0209535_1002260_pt1 | contig 12561 bp, 12 predicted proteins | sample LinPmetageLP28_FD_184041 | JGI IMG/M metagenome (GOLD analysis project Ga0209535, IMG submission 184041) | Marine viral communities from the Pacific Ocean - LP-28 (SPAdes) (version 2) | ecosystem: Environmental > Aquatic > Marine > Oceanic | place: Pacific Ocean | collected 2009-08-22
ATGGAGTTCAACAAGATTTATGGTTTTTTCTAAAACAAGTTAAATCATTAAACACTACAAATGAAAAATATCAATCTAATACAATAGAATATCCTGATGATGAATATGCTGATTATAATGATTCAAATTCTCCAATGAAATTATTTAATACACAAGGAAAACAAAGTCATAAATTAAGTTCTGGTTATTATCCTGAATACACTAATCAATTTTTTGAGCAATTATTATTAAGTGAGTATGTATGGATGACAAGACCTAAAAAAGAAAATCCTAGTTCTGATGAAACAATTCCAGTAATAGTTAAAACATCTAATATGACATTTAAAACTTCTTTAAATGATAGGTTAATAGAATACACAATAGACTTTGAAGAAGCATTTGATTTAATAAATAACATAAGATAACATAGAATAACATAAATGCAGAAACTCCAATTATATATAGGAACAGAAAGAGTTGATTTATTTAAAGATGAAACAGTATCATTTACACAAACAATTCAAAACGTAAAAGATATTAAAAAAATCTTTACTGAATTTAGTAAGACTTTTTCTTTACCTGCATCTAAAGTAAATAACAAGATATTTCAACATTATTATAACTTTAATATTGATGGTGGTTTTGATGCTCGAAATAAAGTTGCTGCTAGTATTGAATTAAATACAATACCTTTTAAAGATGGTTTTATAAAGTTAGAAGGAGTTGATTTAAAAAAGAATGTAGCACATACATATCGTATAACATTTTTTGGAAATACAATAAACTTAGTAGATGTATTAGGAGAAGACCAATTATCAGCTTTACCACAATTAGCACAATATAATACAACTTATAGCGAAAATTTTATATTAGCGAAAATGACTGCTAACTTAACAGATACTACAAATATTTGTGTTCCGTTAATAACACACACTCAAAGTTTATTTTATAATACTGCTTCTGCTTTTAGTGGAACTCCTGGAAATTTATCGAATCACGGTTCTTCAGGTAGTTTATCTGGTGTAAAATGGAATGAGTTTAAATATGCTTTACGTTTACAAGCTATTATAGATGCAATAGAAGCACAATATCCTGCCATAACATTTTCTAATGATTTTTTTAATAACACAAATAATAAAGCATTTCATAATTTATGGATGTGGTTGCATAGAAAAAAAGGTGGTGTAGAACCTGTGCAACAAACTTCATTAGTTTATAATCAAATAAATGATTATCAAACACAAACAGGTAATACTGGTTTTAGTGCAAATATTTTTGGTTTTATAGAAATAATTACACCTACTTCTCCAACACAAATTGTTCAAACAAAATTAAGGCTTACACCATCTAATTCTAGTGTTGTTTATAATATTCAAATATTTAAAAATAGTACATTATATGACCAGAGGTTAAATGTTACAGGACAACAAATATTATTTGATACTAGTTCTACTCAATTAACAGGTGGTATTTATTCTGTACAAATAGGAACTTTAGATACTAATGGGGTTTCTTTTACAGCAGGTAATATTAAATGGGAATTATCTTTTGCGACATTAGGTCAAGGTGGTGGTGGTGGAACAGATACTTACGCAAATTCTGCAACAGTATCTTCTAGTGCAGTTTTACCTTTTAATGTTGTTGAGCAAATTCCTGAAATGTCAATAATTAGTTTTTTAACTTCATTATTTCAAATGTTTAATCTTACTGCATTTGTAGATAATACAGGAACAATAGTAGTTAAAACTTTAGACAGTTATTATGCTTCAGGTTCATCAGAACCTATTGTAATAGATGAATATTTAGATATAACTAAACAAACTACAAATGTAGCTTTACCTTTTAAAGAAATAATATATGCATATAAAGGTCTGGGAACATTTTTAGCAAAACAATTTAATCAATTACAAAACAGAAGTTGGGGAACTTTAAAATACAATGACAATCAATCTACAACTTTTGATGCTCCAAACAATACATATAAAATAGAAATTCCTTTTGAACATCTTTTGTATGAAAGATTTGTTGATGGAAGTAATGGTAATGATACAACTGCACAATATGGTTATTTTGTAAATGAAAACCAAGAATCATATTATGGATTACCTTTAATTTTTTATGCTATAGAAGTAAGTAATGGAACTAATATTGCTATAAGTGATGCAGAAGTTCCACCAAGCACACAAAATATTAATGATTACATTATACCATCTAATAGTTTAGAAGTCGGAACAAGCAATCAAACCAATATAAATTTTAATGCTGAAGTAAATGAATATGATGGAAATGAATATACAAGCACACTTTTTAATAATAATTATAGCACTTATATAAACAACGTATTTACTTCAAACAGAAGACTTGTCAAAGTAAATGCAGTTTTACCACAAAGAATATTTCATAATTTACAATTAAATGACTTGATACAAATTAGGCAACAGAACTATCAAATTAATTCTATTACAACTAATCTAACAAATGGTAAAAGTCAATTAGAATTATTAAATGTAGGAACTCCTTATTTTAGGACAATATCAAATATAACATATCAAGGAACAGGTGGTGGAATTTTATATTATAATTATTCTATCGGTACAGCACCTAGTATATCAGTTGGTGATACTATGTTTACTAATTCAAAATTAACAACAACAGCAAGTTCTGGAACATATTCTCAAAACGGAAGTGCAACAGATGATACAGTTTGTGTTGCTAATTTCATAATGGCTATGACTTTAGATTCTAATGGAATAATTACAAACTTAATTTGTGGTCAACCTTAAAACAAAATTATGATAAAAAATATATTAGACTTATTAGCATTAGCAAATGGCGAAACTGAAAACATCAGAATAGCACAAGGTAAATATGCACTTCCTAAAGATTTAAAAAGTGGATATAAAAAACTTAAAAACAATATCAAATGGCTACGACAGTAAAAGAATACGATTTAAAAATATCAACTAAACAGGCACAAGCGAATATTGATGAACTTAATAAATCGTTAGAGTTACAAGAAACCTTAATAGAAGATATTGAAAAAGAACTTAGGGAATATCAAAAGGACTTAAACAAAACCTCTGCTACAGACTTAGCAAGGCGTAAAGACCTAAACGATAAAATTAAACAAACTAAGGAAAGATTAACAGATGAAAAGATTGCTTTAAAACAAGTTAATAAAGACAGAAAGAAAGCAAACGAAGTAATGAAAGAAGCAGAAGAAAACGCTGCTGATTATTCAGGTGCCTTAGGTTTAATAGACCAAAAAACTGGTGGAGTAATATCAGGCTTCAAAGGTATGAAGGAAGGTCTTGGTGGTGTTAATAAAGGTTTCAAAACAATGCGAGGTGCTATTATAGCAACAGGTATCGGTGCGTTAGTTTTAGTATTGTCATCATTAGCAGCAGCTTTTACTAGTTCAGAAGAAGGGCAAAACAAATGGTCTAAAGCATTAGGTATGGTTGGTGCAGTTGTTGGTGCATTTACAGATAAATTAGCTGACTTAGGATTATTACTTATTGATGTATTTACTAACCCTCTTGATTCGCTTAAGAGTTTTGGTCAATCAATACAAAACTTTGTAATGGATAAGGTTGCCAAAGTTACTGAAGGTCTAGGTCTTATGGGTAGTGCTATCAGTAAAGTGTTTTCAGGAGATTTTTCAGGAGCATTTGAAGATGCGACAAAAGGAGTTGTAGCATTAAACAGAGGATTAAATCCTGTTGTTATAGTAACTGAATCATTAGTAGAAGGAACTAAAAAATTAGTATCAAGTACAAAAAGTCTAGTCAAAGAAATGCTTGAAGAAGCAAAAATTGCAGGACAAATAGCTGACCAAAGAGCAAAAGCAGATAAACTAGATAGACAAATTATAGTTGACAGAGCAAAGGCTAATAGAGATAGAGCAGATTTATTAGAAAAAGCAGTTGACAAAGAGAAGTTTACAGTTGAAGAAAGAATACAATTTTTAAAAGATGCAGGTGCATTAGAAGATGAAATCACTAATAAAGAAATAACTGCTGCTCAATTAAGGTTAGATGCAAAAGTTGCTGAAAATGCACTAGGTAAATCAACTAAAGAAGACTTAGAAGAAGAAGCTAATTTAAGAGCAAACCTTATTAACTTAGAAACTGCCAAACTTACTAAAGCAAAAGAGGTTACATCACAAATAATAGCATTAAACGCTGAGGCTAAGATGATACAAGACCAAGCCGATGCTGATGAAAAACAAAAAATACTAGACCTTGATGCTTTAAAGAAACAAATCAGAGATGCAGAAGCAGTTACAGAAGATGAACGTAGAGCCTTAGAAATACAAAAGACAATAGAGCATTACGATGAACTTATTAGACTCGCTAAAGAACAAGGACTAGCAACAGAACAATTAGAAAAAGCTAAAAACAACGCTTTAAGTAAGTTTAATAAAGAAAACGCAGAAAACTCAGTCAAGTGGGAAGATATGACTGCAAAAGAGAAGCTAGGCATCGCTAGTACTACGTTAGGTAATATGGCAACTATCTTAGGAGAGGAATCAGCAGCAGGTAAAGCAGCAGCTATTGGTCAAGCAACGATAAGCACTTTCCAATCAGCAACCGATTCTTATAAATCTATGGCAGGTATTCCAATTATCGGTCCTGTATTAGGGGGGATAGCAGCAGCAGCAGCAGTTGTTTCAGGTATGGCGCAAGTTAAAGCAATAACAGCAACTAAACTACCAACTCTAGCAGGTAAAACACCACCTTCAGTTAGTGGTTCAGTTCCTTCAGCACCTGCACAAGCAACTCCACCTTCATTTAATTTAGTTGGTGCAAGTGGTACAAATCAATTAGCAGATGTTATAGGGCAACAAGAACAACAACCTGTACAAGCGTTTGTAGTAGCTAGTGAAGTAACAACAGCACAAGCACTAGAAAGAAACACAGTTGAAGGTGCAACGATAGGATAAATACAAAATTAAATTTTTAATACGTTATATAATTATGAAAATAATAGAACTAATTTTAGATGAAGACCAAGAAGAAACAGGCATAGATGCCATTTCTATTGTAGAAAGTCCTGCTATTGAATCAGATTTTGTGGCTTTAAAATCACAAGAAATGAAATTAGCAGAGGTCGATAAAGACAAGAAACTACTTTTAGGTGCATTACTTATTCCAAACAAACCTATCTTCAGAAATGGAGATGAGGGCGATTATTATATTTTCTTTTCAAAAGATACTGTAATGAAAGCATCACAAATGTATCTTAAAAACGGATATCAAAGTAATTCAACCCTAGAACACAAAGAATCATTAGATGGTTTAACGCTTGTTGAAAGTTGGTTAGTTGAAGATAAGGTACACGACAAATCTAGGAAATATGGAATGGATGTTCCATTAGGAACTTGGATGGGTTCAGTAAAAGTGAATAATGATGAAATATGGAAAGAATATGTTAAAACAGGTAAAGTTAAGGGTTTTTCTATTGAGGGTTACTTTGCAGACAAAATGGAACGACCTAAAGAATCGGTCAAAGAAGATATGTCAAAAGATAAAGAATTACTTGATAAAATAAAAGACATCCTTACAAATGAATAAACGCAGCACAAACAATAAAAGGTTTATACCTAGCAGGACAAGTCCAACGGGAAGTTCAAGAGCCTGTTTATGTTGGGATAAAAATACATACTCTATTGAGTGTTGTGATGGTTCTATACACGCACAAGGCATTGGCGTTATAACAAGAACATAATGAAAATGCAAAATCAATTTAATTAATCGTTATATATATAATTATGAAATCAACTGAAATGTTAAACAAAATCAAAACACTTCTAAATGTCGAGGTCAAACTTGAAGATATGAAGTTAGAAAATGGCACAGTCGTTAGTGCTGAATCATTTGAAAAAGGAAAAGAAATCTTTATTAAAACAGATGATGAAAAAGTAGCAATGCCTGTTGGCGAATATTTACTAGAAGATGGTAGATTAGTAGTTGTAGAGGAAGAAGGTATTATTGGAGACGTTAGAGAAGTTTCTGATGAAGTTCCTCAAAAAGAAGGTGATGATGGAAAAGAAATCACAGAAGATTTAAAAGAGGAAGATGAATACGAAGAAGAAGAAAAGAAAATGGCTGATGTAGCAGATTGGGAAGGAATGGAAAAAAGAATCCAAAACCTAGAAGATGCTATCGCTGATTTAAAATCTGACAAAGAAAGTAAAATGGGAGATGATAAGGAAGAAGAAATGTCAACTGATTCAAAGCCTTTGAAATCAAGAACTGTGAAAGAAGAATTTTCTAAAGAAGAATTATCTGAAGCAGCAGTTAAACCAATTAAGCATAACCCTGAATCAGTGAGCAAAAAAACAAATAAAGTAGAGTTTGCAAAAGGCAAATTTAACACTACTTTAGACAGAGTATTAAATAAATTAAATAAATAATATAAAAAAATGAGCACATTTAACTTTTTATCAAATGATGTGGAACGTAATCAAGTTTCGCAAAAAACATTATCCGCATCAGTTTCTGTACCTGCAGGAGATGCTGGTATTGACCATAATATTGCAACAGATGCTTTAGTTGTAAGTTTACCGAAAATTCATTCAGGAAATTTAGGAATGACTTTCTTATTTAGAAACTCAGGAGCAGATGGAAATAACATTATCACACTAAGCCCTCATTCAACTGATGGTTTTAATGGTAGTATTGCAAACGCTTCTGCAGATTCAGTAGCAAGTGGAGTTGTAAATAAAGATTGGATTAACACAAAAGCAACAGCAAATAAAGGAGACTATGTTGTAATCAGAGCAGTAGCATTAACACAATGGTACATAATCGGTGGTGTTGGAATCTGGGCATCAGAATCATAATAAATTAATATAATAAAATAAAAAAAATGAGTAATTTAAAAAACGTACAATTAGCTACTGCTACTAATATAACTACTACTTATGCAGGTGAATTTGCAGGTGAGTACATTGCAGCAGCTTTATTGAGTGCATCAACAATCGATGATGGTGGACTAACAGTTAAAGCAAACATCGCTTTTAAAGAAGTAATCAAAAAGTTAGCAACAGGCGCATTAGTAAGCCCAGCTTCTTGTGATTTTAACCCTAACTCATCAGTAACACTTACTGAAAGAATTATACAACCAGTTGAGTTACAAGTTAACCTACAATTATGTAAGTATGACTTTGTTAACGATTGGGAAGCGCAACAAATGGGATATGGTCTAGGTCAATCTTTACCTCCTAAATTTAGCGACTTTATGATTGCACACGTTGCAGCAGAAGTAGCACAAAATACAGAGTTCTGTATATGGCAAGGAGATACAGCAGCAGCTTCAAACAACTCATTTGATGGGTTTGAAAAACTAATAGCAGCTTCAGCAGGAGCAGGAGATATTCCAGCAGGTCAGCAAGTAGCAGCAGGTGTACTAAGTGCAGCGAATATTATTGCTGAATTATCTAAGGTAGTAGATGCAATACCTTCTTCACTTTACGGAAAAGAAGATTTATTTATATACATTCCAAGTAGCGCAGCTAAATTCTATGTTCAGGCATTAGGAGGATTTGCAGCAAATGGATTAGGAGCAAACGGAACAAACGCACAAGGAACACAATGGTGGAACAATGGTTCACTTACTGTAAATGGTGTTAAGATATTTGTTTGTCCAGGAATGAGTAATAACAAAATGTACGCTGCTCAAAGAAGCAACCTATATTTCGGTACAGGTTTATTAAACGACACAAATTCTGTGAAAGTTTTAGATATGGCTGACTTAGATGCTTCAAACAATGTTCGTATGGTAATGAGATTCACAAGTTCAGTTCAGTTTGGAATTGCTTCTGATATCGTTGAGTACGCTTAATAATTAATTAACCAATAAAATAGGGTAGGTGGATTATCTACTTACCCTTTTTTTATAAATAAAATATAAATACTATGGCTTGTACATTAAACACAGGTAGAAAATTACCTTGTAAAGCAGCATTTGGAGGCATAAAAACTGTACTATTCGCTGACTATGGAACTATTGCTAGTATAGCAGTAGATTCTACAACTAAAGTAGCTACTATAACAAATGGTTCTCCAGCACCTGTTTGGTTTCAATATGATGTAAAAGGTAATTCATCACTTGAAACTACTGTTACTAGTTCTAGAGAAAATGGTACTACTTTTTATACTCAAACTTTAAACCTTACATTAACATTCTTAGATGCAAAGACACAAGCAGAACTACAAGAACTTGCTCAGGCAAGACCTTACGCAGTAGTTGTTGACTATTATGGCAATAGCTTCTTGTGTGGATTTGAAAACGGGATGGAAGTAACAGGTGGAACAGTTGTAACAGGAGCAGCAGCAGGAGATTTATCAGGATTTACTCTAACATTTGAAGGAATGGAAGAAGAAGCACCTTATTTCTTAAATGCTACACCTACACCATCAGCTTCACAAGTTGACCCAACAGCATAATTGTTTTTTTTAATTGTAAAATTGAGCACTCTTTCTAGGGTGCTTTTTTTTTGCATAAATGATTGTACAAATTAGCAAGATTATTACGTTATATAAGTAATGATTATATTAACAACATCAGCACAGGCGCAAACATTATCAATTATACCCCGACAGTATGATGATAGTGCTTTTACTATGTCTATTAGAGATGATAGCACAAACGTAACTAAATTATATCAAAATTTATCAGGCACAACAGTAGGTAATTATTTGACATTTAATAATGTATTTAATCCTGTTTTAGTTGAAGCACACTTTTTTGACTTATATTTATACATTGATTATGATTTTTGGAACACTAATAACAGTTTCTGGAATTTATATGATGTTTTATGGAATGTAGATGGTAATTTTAAAGAAGATATATATCGAGATAAGATATTCTGTACTGACCAAGACATCGACCAATTAAATGACAATGACCATTATCAATTAAACAAAGGTCAATACCTTAATTATGATGAGTATAATAATACATATTTAGTAAGATGAAAAATAGAAAAAGAAATAATTTAGGACAATACGTTAAAAACTCAAAAGTATCTGAGTTTGGTTTTGTTAATTTAAGCACTTATACTAGCCCTGAAATTCAAGAAGTACAAGGCAAGGAATGGATTCAATATGGTGCAGATAATAACTATTTTCAATTCCTTATTGATAGATATAACGGAAGCCCAACAAATAACGCAGCAATCAACGGTATAAGTCAAGCAATTTATGGTAAAGGACTAAACGCAACAGATGCAAGTCGTAAACCTAATGAGTATGCACAAATGGTTTCTTTATTTAAGAAAGATTGTGTTAGAAAACTTTGTTATGACCTTAAATTAATGGGTCAATGCGCCATTCAAATCATATACAATAAAGATAGAAGTCGTATCGCTCAAATAGAGCATATGCCTATTGAAACCCTAAGAGCAGAAAAAGCAAATGATGAAGGAGATGTACCTGCTTATTTTTATTTTAAAGATTGGGTAAATATTAAAAAGAGTGATGTTCCGTTAAGAATACCTGCTTTTGGTATGTCTAAAGAAAGTATAGAGATTTTATATGTTAAACCTTATAAATCAGGTTTCTATTACTACTCGCCTGTGGATTACCAAGGTGGGTTACAGTATTGTGAACTAGAGGAAGAAATAAGCAACTATCATTTGAATAACATAATGAATGGTCTAGCACCATCTATGCTTATCAACTTCAATAACGGAACACCAAACCAAGAAGAAAGAAAGTTAATAGAACAAAAGATAGCTAGAAAATTCTCTGGTACTAGTAACGCAGGTAAATTTATCCTTGCGTTTAATGACAACAAAGAAAGTCAAGCCGATATCACTCCTGTACAACTAAGTGATGCTCATAATCAATATCAATTTTTAAGTGATGAATCAACTAAAAAGATAATGGTTGCTCATCGTATTGTTTCCCCTATGTTATTAGGTATAAAAGACCAATCAGGTCTTGGGAATAATGCTGATGAAATTAAAACCGCATCTTTATTGATGGATAATACTGTTATAAGACCATTTCAGGAACTTTTAATAGATAACTTTGACAAAATACTAGCATACAACGAAGTGGCGTTAAATCTATACTTTACGACCTTACAGCCATTAGAGTTTACTGAGGTTGACACTACAATACAAGACAAAGAAACTATTGAAGAAGAAACAGGAGTTGAAATGGGAACTAAACTATCAAAAGAAGTTTTAAAAATGATTGATGGTAAAGAGGCTTATGACACTAAAGAAGAAGCTATTAAAGTAGCCGAAGAAAAAGGTTGTGGTGGTTATCACGAACACGAAGTTGAAGGGGTTGTATATTATATGCCTTGCGAAAATCACGAAGAATTAAAAGCACCTTGCTGGGATGGTTACGAACAATACGGAACTAAAATGAAAGATGGAAAAGAAGTTCCTAATTGTATTCCTGTTAAAAATAAATCTGAGTTATCTGAACAAGATACTGATGAAATAATTGGTTCACTTGAAAAAAGTGGCGTTAAGATGTCAAAAGAATGGGTTTTAGTAGATGAGTTAGATGAAGATTCCGAATATAGTAATGAAGATTGGGCTAATTATTTAATAAAAGAAAAACCTCAAAGCCTTTTAAAAAGAGTTAAAAGATTAGTAGGATTAGTATCAGCTACAGACTACAATGTAGGTAGTAAAAACAATGGTTCAGCTTATAGCGACTTAGATTCTAAGAATGGTTTATATAAAATTAGATATAAATATGCTAGAGGAATGTCTAAGTCAGGAAAGAGTAGACCATTTTGTGAAAAAATGATGAACTTAACTAGTCTTGGTATTGTTTGGCGTATTGAAGATATTGACAAAGCTAGTTATAGAGAGAATGTCAATGTTGAATTTAGACATAAACCTGATATGCCTTATAATATTTTTGAATTAAAAGGTGGTATATATTGTCAGCATAAATGGGTAAGGGTTTTATATAGATTAGATTCTAACACAGAAGCATCAGAGAACTTAGGTAACTACCAAAAAACAAGAACAATACCTGCATACGCTAATAGAAACCCTAAGGGGTGGAAAAAAGCAGCGAAAGCAACAGGAAGAATGCCAGGAAAAGGCGCATACCCTAAATAATAAAATATGGCTACACAATTATTCATAAATAGAACAGACTTAATTAGAAACTCCATACTAGATGGGAATGTGGATACGGATAAGTTTATACAATTCATAAAGATTGCGCAAGAGATACATATCCAAAATTATATGGGTACAGATTTATATAACGGATTATCAGCAGCAATACCTAACATAGACCAACCTGCAAACGCAAGATGGAAAACTTTATTAGATGATTACATAGTTCCTATGCTAATATGGTTTGCACAAGTTGATTACTTACCTTTCGCAGCATATCAAGTGCGTAATGGTGGTGTATTTAAGCATCGTTCAGAAAACGCTGATACAGTTAGCAAAGAAGAAGTTGATTATCTAGTAGAAAAAGCGAGAACAAACGCTGAATGGTATTCTAGAAGGTTTATTGACTTTATGTCTTTTAATCAAACGACATACCCTGAATACACGAGCAATACAAATGATGATATTTATCCAAGTTATGATGCAACTTTTAATGGATGGGTATTATGACTTATAAACCAAAAAATAAAAATATAGAAAAATTAAAAGTTTTTTTAAAAACATTTAAAATAAAAACAAAAAATTAAAGTATGGCAACTCTATTCAATACTAAAATATCAGTTACATATCCGGGTCTATTTAAGACTATTGATAATGTAGCATTAAGTGCAACTCTAAGAGAATTGACAGATGGTTCTGGAAACCAGTCAGGTCTGTTTTTAAACACAGCAGGAGACTTTAAAGTAACGGCTATTTTAGAATGGGGTTCTTTAAAAGATACAGGCACAGGGGTTACTATAACACAATTTGTAACTGCAGCTAACGGAATACAAAACTTTAATAACGATACTACTGTACCAACAAGTGCAGCAGTTAAGTTATATGTAGATACTAAATTCTCACAAACAGATACTTTAACAGAAGTCTTAGGCTTTGGTAATACAACAAGTGGAAAAGATATTGCTGTAAGTGCTAATGATGACATTACATTTACAGATTCTAGTAAAGCAATATTCGGAGCAGGTAGTGATTTACAAATCTATCACGAGAGTTCAAATATTTCATATATAAAACATAATACTTCTTCAGATTTTAGAATACAAACTTCAAGTACAGGCTATATTAAATTAATGGCAGAATTAGAAAATATGGCTGTATTTATACCTAATAGTGCAGTAGAACTTTATTTTGATAATTCTAAAAAACTAGCTACTACTAATACAGGAGTAGATGTTACAGGTAATCTTGTAGTAAGTGGAACTATCACAGGTTCAGGTGGTTCATTCTTGCCACTTGCAGGGGGTACTATGACAGGTAATATTGTTTTAAACGACAATGTTAGAGGTATTTTTGGAACAGCTAGTGATGGCTTACAAATATTTCATAATGGAACTGATAGTTTAATTCTTGATTCTGGAACAGGTAATTTAAGAATTTTAGGTTCAACAAGTGTAAGAATACAAAATCAAGGAGATAAT
>Ga0209535_1002261_pt1 | contig 12550 bp, 21 predicted proteins | sample LinPmetageLP28_FD_184041 | JGI IMG/M metagenome (GOLD analysis project Ga0209535, IMG submission 184041) | Marine viral communities from the Pacific Ocean - LP-28 (SPAdes) (version 2) | ecosystem: Environmental > Aquatic > Marine > Oceanic | place: Pacific Ocean | collected 2009-08-22
TTTAGGAGCTAGACATAGAGCTTGGAATGAAACTGATGAATTAGTACAATTTATTGAAGTCCAAACTGGAACTTATTTTGGTGAAGACGATATAGTAAGAATAGAAGACGATTATAATAGAAAATAATATGGCATTAACAAAACAAGCATTAAGACAAGGGGTTCATGTAATGATGGACGATAAACTTGCTACAAAAGAAGAACTTATAAAAATAAGTGAATCTTGGAGCGAAAAACGCGAAGTATTCTTTCGTAAAATGCTCCAACAAGGAGGACATTTTAAATTTGATGGAATCCAGTTTGAAATTAAACTTAGAGAGCGTATATTAAATACACTTGGTGAAGTAGATGGAGGGATAACCCAAATACCCGGAGAAAGAACTTTTTAATGAAGCATTTAGAAACAACACCTTGGTTTATATGTGATGAAAATGATAAGAATCTATGTGCTTATGTAGATACAGATTCAAATTATTTCAATGCAGAACCTTTGTTGTTACATCTCTATCCTAACTTTGAACAACTATCTGATGAAAAAAAAGATGGAATATTAGAAAAAGTTGCTTTGTATTACCAAGATTTTATTTCTGATCATTATCATAATCTTGCTAAAGATTGTTTTAATGTTACTAATCATAGGTTAGAAATGAAAACTGAATGTGTTATTCGTTCTGCTTATTTTAGAGCTCCTAGACGTTATGCTCAGTGGATTACAATGCAAGAAGGTATTATTTTAAGAAATAAAAAGAAAAAAATAAAAGAAGATGTTGGACAAGTAGTAGGTACTGATAATGGGGGTGGTACTCAATATGAAATGGAAATAGGATCTTTAGATGTAAAAGGTTTAGAGTATAAAAAATCTAACTTTCCAAAAGTATTTGGTAATTTTTTTAAAAATGTATTAGAAGATGTTTTAAAGGGAACCCAACAACCTGAAATTGATAAACGCATACTTGATTTTAAAAAAGAAATATTAACTAATATATCTATTGGGGAATTAGGTAATCCTACGGGAGTTAAAACGTTAAATAAATATATTGAACGTGAGCCTGTGGGTGCAGAAGCATTTACAATTATACGCAAAGGTGCACCTGCTGCAGTACGAGCTACTATTAAATATAATGATTTACTTAGATATTGGAAGTTAGATAACCAATATGAAACAATAGTTCAAGGTAGTAAAGTAAAATGGATTTATCTAAAGAAGAATCCCTATAACATTGATGCTCTAGCTTATCTTGATTATAATATACCTCCTAAAATTGGAGAATTTTTAGATAAATTTGCTGATAAAGAAAAAGTATTTAATACTATATTGTTAAATAAATTAGAAGGGTTTTATGATGATTTAGGTTGGAAATTAGTTACAAATCCTTATATTAATCAATTTTTTATATAGTGGAAAAACAATGGAAGGAAATAGATGAACACTTATCAATTATTGCTGGTAATTTAGGAATATGTTGTCAAGAGTATTGTGATGCTCCTAATGCTATACATAGTTTAGAAAAAGTTATGGAATTATTAGTAGAAATAAGAGAAAAATTATGATTTATATTTTTGATGTTGATGGAACATTAACCCCATCTCGAGGATTAATTAATCCTGTTTTTAAAACATTTTTTCAAGCATTTGTTAAAAAAAATCGTGTATGGTTAATTTCTGGAAGTGATAGAGATAAAACAATTGAACAAGTTGGATTTGATATATATGGTTCAGTAGAACGTTGTTATCAAAATTCAGGTAATCAACTTTATATTAATGATGAATTAAAATATCAATATGAGTTTGAATTACCTATTCAATGTGAAGGTTTATTAGAAATATTTTTAGAAAAATCTAAATATCCTCACCGATATGGAAATCATATTGAAAAACGTGATGGTGCTGTTAATTTTTCTACTATAGGTAGAAACTGTACCCAAGAACAAAGAGAAAATTATGTTGAATGGGATAATAAACACCAAGAAAGAAAAGAATTTGCTTGGGAAATTAGAGAAAGATATCTAGGTTTAGATGCTGTAGTAGGTGGAGAAATTAGTATTGATATTTTTGAAAAATTTAAAGATAAAGGACAAATAGTAAAAGATATAAGAGGTAAATTTGAATTTTTTGGTGATAGATTATATCCTGGGGGAAATGATTTTGCAATTCAACAAGAAATTGTATCCCAAAAACGCAAAGGATGTAAAACCCATCCAGTAAAAACTTGGAAAGACACAGAAAAGTTATTACATTCAATAATATAATGCGAGGTAGAGCAGTGGTAGCTCGTCGGGCTCATAACCCGAAGGTCGGAGGTTCGAATCCTTCCCTCGCCACTAATTATAAGTTATGAAGATAGAGGTTTCAAATGGTGAGATAGTAGATAAAATGACTATTCTAGAATTAAAACTAGATAAAATTAAAAATATAACTCAATTACAAAATATTGAGAAGGAATGGAAAGTTCTTAATGATTGTGTAATGTCTATGTATCAAATTTTTGGTGATAAAGCATTATACAATAGAATAGATGAACTATCAGACATTAATAGTCAACTTTGGGATATAGAGAATTGGATTCGCGAATGTGAAAAAGAACAACTTTTTGATAAAGAATTCGTGGAATTAGCAAGATCTGTTTATAAATTAAATGATCAAAGGTCTGAAATTAAGAGACATATTAACTTATTAACTAAATCAAATTTCGTTGAAGAAAAGTCATATAGTAAGTAACATAGAAAAATATTACCTTAACGGTTTAACTAAAGGAGTAGTATGGAATTTAGTAGGTGGTAAAGCAACAATTGACTTTGCTACTGAAACTAAAGATGCTATTGGTAAAGTTATATTTGACATACCCTTACCAGATGGTCCTTTAGCAATTTATAATACAGATGCTTTATTACGTTTAATTAATATTACTAATGAAGAAATACAGATTGAATTAAGTAAAGGTCCTACTGGTTTAATTGATAAATTAAAAATACAGGATAATAAATTTGATTTAAATTATCATCTTAGTGATATTAATTCAATGCCTGAAGTACAAAAGGTAGCAGAAACTGATTATGATTTTAATTTTAAAGTAGACGATGAATTTATTACTGGTTTTCTTAAAGCACATAATGCTTTAGAAAAAATAAAAGATGTTACTTTAAATACTACAACAACTAAACAAGGTGAAAATGTAGTTGAAATTATATTAGGTGAACGTTCACAACATTCACATAAAGTTAAATTTACTGAATTAGCTACATTTAAAACACCAAGTGATATCATACCATTCTCAGCTAACGTATTACGTGAAGTATTAGCAGCTAATAAAGGCACAGAAGGTAATATCCATGTAAGTAATAAAGGACTAATGAAATTAGAATTTAACTCTGAAGAAAGTATAGCAAAATATTTTATTGTAAGACAGCAGTAATATATATTTATAATAAATGACTGAGACTCTAGGGCGAGCAGTTATGTTTTATGTTTAATCGGTGAGCTAAAGCCACCATAAATTTTAATGATATGAGTACATTATTTTACGAACACACACCGTTCGATATTTTATTTAGAAATTTCTTCCAAGATGGAAGCCAATACAACCCAGTTGTAGACACTAAACTTTCCCACCCAGTAGATATTTATACCTCTGATAGCGGGCTAACCTTTGAGATAGCTTGTACGGGAATTCCTAAAAGTGATATTGAGTTACTTACTCAAGATAATACTTTAAGAGTTAATTATACAAAATCTAAAGAAGATGATCAACTAGACTATATCCATAGAGGTATAGCTAAACGCTCATTTAATTTAGGATGGAAAATTGACGGTAAATTTGATTTAACTAAAGCAAATGCAAATTTTGCTGATGGGTTATTAACAATTAACGTACCATTTTCTAAAGGTTCAGAATTAAAAAAGTTACAAATTAAGTAAAAAGTTTCGCCCTGGAGCTAGGTTATTTAAAATATTATTCGTATATTTACGTAAATAAACAGTTATAAAAATATGGCAAATCCAAACTTTAAAGGAAGACCTGTTGGTTCAGGCAAATCTACATTTATTGAAGATCCTGTAATGGGAGACTTCAAAATTGCTATTGATGAATATAGCTTTAACGTAATTGATACTATAAAAACTAAAACAGTAGGTTTTTTTACTACATTACCACAGGCAATATTAGCAATAGCAAAACACCAAATGCTCGAAGATCGAACATATAGTTTGACTGAATATGCTGAGAAATTTGAAAGAACACATTTAAAACTTAAAGAAGCTATTTTAAAATGAGTAAAGCACGTGGACAATCGCCTATGCGTAGATATAAAAGACGAAATGAATTTAAATTAACAAATAGTCAAGGAAATAAAATTAATAAATCAAAATTTAGTAAAAAATGAATAAATTAAAACCTATTAATGGTAAGATTCTTCTTAAGCCTATAGAAGAAGATGAAAAAATGATTGGTAATATTGTCCTTCCGGAAATGGACAAACAAACTTCTCAAAAAGCTGAAGTATTAACAGTTTCTGAATTTTATAATTTTAATACTGGAGAATATTTACCTCCTAAAGTAAAAAAAGGAGATATAGTTTTTATAACTCCTATGTCAGGAACTATTATTAGATTTGAAGAGGAAGAATATTGGGTAATAGATGAACCTAGTATATTATTAATAATAGAAAAATAAAATATGGAAAAAACATTTACATCATTTGGAACAGACTTAAAAGATAGACTTTTAAGTGGAGTAAAACAGTTAAATAAAGCTGTATCATCAACTTTAGGACCTGCAGGTAGAACTGTAATGATTAAAAGATCAGGGGGTAGACTAACAAAAATTACTAAAGATGGAGTTACAGTAGCTAAAAATTTTAAAGAATTAGAAGATCAAGTAGAATCTATTGGAGTAGAACTTGTTAGAAAAGTTTCTGTAAAATCTGGGAATGAAGTAGGAGATGGTACAACTACAAGTTGTGTTTTAGCTACTTCTATTTTAGAAGAAGGAATTAAGCAAATTAAGGATGGTTCTAATGCTGTAGAAATTAAAAGAGGCATTGATGATGCTGTATCTACAGTAATATCTAAATTAAAAGAGATGTCTACTGAAATTGCTGATGATGCCCAAATTAAAGAAGTAGCTACTATTTCGGCTAATAACGATGAAGAGTGTGGTGAATTAATTTTACAAGCTTTAGATAAAGTAGGTAGAGATGGAATTTGTACTATTGAAGAATCAAAAACCGGAGAAACCTATTTAGAAGTTGTAGAAGGTATGGAAATGGTAAGAGGATACCTTTCTCCTTATTTTGTTACAGATAATAATACGATGTCTGCTATTTTAAATGATCCTTTAATTTTTATGTATGATGGGGTTATTACTAGATCTCAAGAAATTGTTAATATACTTCAAATAGCTAATACTGAAAATAAACCTCTTTTAATTGTAGCAGAAAATGTAGGTGGTGAAGCATTAGCTACCCTTATTGTAAATAAAATGAGAGGAATTGTTAATGTTTGTGCCATTAAAGCCCCAGATTATGGTGATAGACGAACTATGAATTTAGAAGATTTAGCTATAGTTACAGGAGGTCAAGTTTTATCTAAAGTTAAAGGGCATAAATTAGAAAAAATGATGCCTGGATTAATTCATCCGATGTTAGGTGGGACCCGAACTGTTACTATTACTAAAGAAAAAACTACAATAGTAGATGGTAAAGGTGATCCAAATAAAATAGAAGAAAGAGCTCAAGAAATTAAAGAGTTAGTTGATAATGCTAGTTCTTCTTTTGAAAAAGAAAAACTTCAAGAACGTTTAGGTAAACTTGTAGGGGGTGTTTCTATTATTAATGTAGGAGGTAATAGTGAAGTAGAAATGAAAGAGAAAAAAGATCGTATGGTTGATGCTCTTTATGCTTCATTAGCTGCAATTGATGATGGAATAGTAACTGGTGGAGGAATTGCTCTACTATATGCCGCAGGGTCTATTGATATTAAAGGCAATGATGACCAATCAACAGGGCGTCGTATTGTTAAAAAAGCAATAATAGAACCCTTTACAAAAATCCTTACTAATGCCGGCCATGATATTAATGATATTAGGTCAGCAACTTCTAAGTTAATAGATTCAGGAAATGATTTATGGGCTGGATTAGATTATAAAGATTTATCTGTTATTGACTTTAAAAAAGAGGGTATTATTGATCCTTTAAAAGTTGTTAAAACAGCATTACAAAACGCAGCTTCAGTAGCAGGTACTATTTTAACAACGGATGCTGCTGTAATAGAAGAACGCCGTAAAGATGAACAACCAGCTCATATGAACGGAGAGTGGGATCCAAATGGACTTATATAAAATTTAATAATTAATAAATAAACTAAAAATGACAAAACAAGAAATTTTCGAACAAATTGATACATTATATCAAACGTTCACAGCTGAGAATGCAGGAACAACAAAAGCTTCTCAACAACGTGCTAGAAAAGCAATTGGCTCAATTAAAAAGCTAGTTACAGATTATCGTAAGGCTTCAGTAGCAGAAAGTAAATAATATTTATTATTTATTAATAATAAAAAGGTTAGGGGTTCGAATCCCCTTTCCTTTTCTACTTTTATTTTAAAAGTAATTATAATTATGAAAAAAGTAATTTTACTATTTTTGTTTACGTTCATTGGAATGAGCGTAAGCTGTGAGAAAGCAGATTGGCTTTCTCCAGAGGATGTTGATAATTTAAAATCAAACTATCAAACTCAAATTAATGAGTTAACATTTGATAATAATGAATTAACAAGCCAAGCGGCAGATCTTACTGTACAAGTAAGTACTTTAACTACAACAGTTAATGACTTAGAAGCAGAAGTATCTACTCTTACAACTTCAAACACGACGTTATCGTCTACTAATACATCGTTAACAGCTACTAATACAGCTAATATAACGGTTATTTCTGGACTAAATACTGACGTTGCTAGTTTGACTACCCAAGTAGCTAGCTTAACAGCCCAAATAGCTACATTGGATGCTGAGATTGTAACTTTAAACACTACAATAACAAACTCAGGCTCTACGACAACTGATTTAACTAGTCAAATAACTACACTTACGGCAAGTGTTACTACTTTGACTGCTCAAGTTGCTACGTTGGAAACCCAAGCAGATGCTTTAGAAGCGGATGTATTAGCCATGAAAAATTATAAATCAATTAGAGATAAATTAGACGTTATGGTTGCTGCAACTATCTCAGATACTAATCTTAATGCGGCTATTGACTCTATATCTATTGGTTTAACAACTTCAAGTACTACCCCATCAATATTAAAAGGACTAGTAAGCACAGAAGCTAACTGGTTATTTAATAACGCTATTACATCGGGTACTGTATCAATGACAGCTTCAGCTACAGCTTTTTATAATACTTCTACAGATACAAATGTAGTTAATTATAAAACATTAGTTACTGAATTGACAGCGGCATGGAATGCTGCTAAAGAACCTCAATTAATTTTATGGTTTATCGAATTCATTAAAGAATACGAAAATTTATAAAAATTTATTATAGGGGAGCTTTGCTCCCCTATTTTATTTTCATACATTAATATAAATTAAGGTTACATGCTGAAAGAACATACATTATTTACAGAACGTTTTCGACCAACTAATCCTAAGGACTATATTGGAAATGAAGTGTTTAAAGCAAGTTTAGATCAATGGATCAAACAACAAGATATTCCCCATATTTTATTATATGGGCCTGCTGGTACAGGTAAAACTACTGCCGCTAAATTAATTGTAGCTAACTTAGATTGTGATTCAATCTATATTAATTGTTCAGATGAAAACGGTATAGAAACAATTAGAGAAAAGGTAAAGTCTTTTGCATCTGCCGCGACATTCCGCGCTTTAAAAGTGGTTATAATGGATGAAGCTGATTTCTTAACAATCAACGCACAAGCAGCATTACGTAACGTAATTGAAACATTTTCTAAAACAACGCGTTTTGTATTTACTTGTAATTATATTGAACGTGTAATTGATCCTATACAATCTAGAACATCAGTATTTGAAGTATTACCTCCTTCTAAATCAGAAGTAGCTAAGCGTTGTCAAGAAATATTACATAAAGAAGCATGTAATAATGCACCTGCAGATATTGTAGAAATTGTAAACAAAACATATCCTGATATTCGTAAAACATTAAATCTATTACAATCTTGCATTGTATACGATCTTGCAGGTACTTTTTTACAATTAAATAAAGATATTGTTAATCAAAAACAATATACAGATCAAATTATTGATCTAATTAAATCTAATGATGATAAAGCATTTAATCAAATACGACAATTAGTTGCTGATTCAAATATTAGAGATTACAATGAATTATATAGAGCCTTATTTGAAAACCTAGATTCATTCCACAACCCAGTGTTAGGTACAATTATTATTGCCGAATCACAATATCAGTCTGTTATGGCTCCTGATAAAGAAATTACATTTATGGGATGTATCGCTAACTTAATAAAACCTTTTTAAATGCAACAACAACCACCACAGATGAACTTAGATTTATCTAAAACAACAGCTATTAATACTCCTTCAGGAGGTAAAATTTGGCAACAAGGAATGATACTACGTAAAGTATCTAAGTTTGTAACTGGTACTAGTGAAGATGCTATTGTACCAATTCCAATATTTTATGATGCCGAAACAGGAGATATTTTAGAAGATACTATCCCTAAAGAGTTAAGAGAAGAGATTTTATAGTGACAATATTTGATTGGCTTAACGAAATCAGTTATAATAAAACTCCCTGGTCTTCATTTACAGAGAAAGACCAGGAATCTTTTAATAGATATATGATAAATCGTTTTATATCGATGAAAGAAGATTATATTGATATAGTTAATCTAGTTCAAAAATACCCATTATCGAATATAAACCTTTACAATTTTTACTGCAAAACAATACCTAAAAAGAAGGCATTTTTTAGATATATTAAACCTAAAAAAGATAAAATGAATGATTTATTAGCTACTATACTAGCAGACGAATTTAATATTAGTAAACGTGAAGTAAAAGATAGTCAACATTTAGTAAAAAAAGGACTATATACGAGTGTGCTTCGAAAAAGAGGTATAGATGAAAAACAAATTAAAAAACTTTTAAAATGAAAATAGAATTATATAAAATGCTAAAAGCAGAAGCTGAATCTGAAAAAGCTAAAGCTATGTTATCACTTGATTTATTAGGTAATCATCCTGCGGGAATTGGAGACCATAGCACAGAAGATTTTTATAAAAATGCTACTGAAGCATTATCTATGTTAGTTGATGCTGATGATAAATTAGAAGCTTTAGATAAGTATTTTAAACCACATAAGAATTTACTTTAATGAGTGATTCAATAGATAAATATTTCGAAACAACATCTACATCAGATACTAACACTCTTTATCCGGGTGATATTAAAATTACTGTAGATAAAGCTAAATTGGATTTTGATATAGCATTTCCTATTATTTCCAAAGAATTTAAAAACATTCAAAAAGAGCAATTAGAGTTATTTTCTAAAAAAATGATGGATTATGGTTTAGGCAATATAGCATTAGGTGGTAATCTTGAAAATGGTGATGATATAAATTATGCCTTACAAGGTATTCAAATTAGATTAAATGATAAAATTAATCGTTTAAAAAATCTACTTAAAAATGGTAAAAGTTATGTTGAAGATGAATCAATAGAAGATACTTTTATTGATATAGCTAATTATGGTATTATTGGTCTTCTTTTGAGAAGAAAAAAATGGAAATAAATTACGCTAAAGATAAAGTTGTATCATTCTCACAATATTCTACTTTTAAGTCTTGTCCTCATAAGTGGTATTTACAATATGTAAAGGGTTATAGAGACGTTAAGCCTAATATGCATTTTGTTTTTGGAACAGCTATGCATGAAGCCATACAACATTATTTACAAACCATGTTTGATAAATCAGCTAAAGTTGCTGATGAAATGGATTTAAATAGATTCTTCAAAGATAAAATGATTGAAGAATATAATAAGTACAAGAAAAAACATGGACATTTTACTACATCAGAAGAATTACAAGAATTTTATTTAGATGGTGAAGCTATTCTAAATTGGTTTAAAAAACATAAACGAGGTAGAAAAAATTATTTTTCTAAACGTAAACATAAATTAAAAGGAATTGAAGTACCTTTAATTTTACAACCAATTAAGGAACGCCCAAATATTAAGTATATGGGTTATGTAGATTTAATTATCTATAATAAACGATCAGAAGAATATACTATATTTGATATAAAAACATCAACTAAAGGATGGTCAAAATGGCAAAAAGGTGATGAAATTAAATCCCAACAACTTTATTTATATAAACAGTATTATTCCGAACTATTTAAAGTACCGCTAAGTAAAATAAATGTAGAATTTTATATTGTAAAACGTAAAGTATTATCCTTTGATGATGAAAATTTAATGTCACCTCACCAAGCATACCGTGTACAAAATTTTAAACCAACAGATAATAGGTTAAGATTAAAAAGAGCTAAAGAAGATTTTACTGGGTTTATCCGTGAATGTTATACCGCAGAAGGTAACCCTATAGATAAAGAATTTAATAAAAATATAGATAAACTTTGTGATTGGTGTGAATTTGGAAAAGATAAAGATTTATGTGGAGCAGCATTAGCACCTGAAGAAAAATTTTTTAGTTTTTAGACTACATATATTTATATATATAAAATAGATTATGATAAAAGATAAGTTACAATTAACAAGTGTAAAAGTACATAGACACTTGTTTGATGAATTCAAAGTAGAATGTGTTCGCACAAAATTCTCATTACAAAAACTTGCAGATCGGGCTCTTTATTTGTATCTTACAGACCAAGAATTTAAAAAGCAAGTACACAATCAAACAACATTAAATTTAGACAAATAATAGTTTTATGAAAGAAGGTTATTTACCTAAGGAGCAAAGAAAAAAAATATTGCTTCTTTGCGATGATATAAGAATGCACTCTGGAATTGCAACAATGGCACGTGAAATTGTATTAGGAACTTGTCATCATTATAATTGGATTAACGCTGGGGCCGCAATTAACCATCCTGAAGTAGGAAAACGTATTGATTTAAGTCAAGATACAAGTAATAGAACTGGTGTAGAGGGTGCTTCTGTATTCTTATATCCACAAAATGGATATGGAGATTCTACAATGGTTCGTAATATGCTTAGAACTGAAAAACCAGATGCTATATTCTTCTTTACAGATCCCAGATATTGGGAATGGTTATTTCAAATTGAAAATGAAATACGAGCTAGAATTCCAATGATTTATCTTAATATTTGGGACAATTACCCCGCACCTATGTATAATGAACCATATTATGAATCATGTGATACACTATTAGCAATTTCTAAACAAACAAAAAATATAAATGAAATTGTTTTAGGTGAAAAAGCTAAAGATAAAATTATAGAGTATGTTCCTCATGGTATTAATGAAGAACATTTCTTTCCAATAGATGAAAAACACGAAAGTTGGGATAAGTTACAAACCGCTAAAAAACAGTTATTTGGAGATAAAGAATACGACCACGTATTTTTATTTAATTCAAGGAATATTCGAAGAAAAAATGTCTCTAATTTATTAGCAGCTTATAGTTTATTTAAAGAAAATCTTCCCGAAGATAAAAAAGATAAAGTAGCATTAGTATTACATACTGCTCCTATAGATGGTAATGGTACAGATTTATTTGCTGTACGTGATTTATTTTTAGGTGAAGATGATAGTGTACGTTTTTCTCAAGGTAAATTGTCAACTGAAGGAATGAATTTTCTTTATAATTTAGCTGATATTACTGTATTACCCTCTAATGCCGAAGGTTGGGGATTAGCTTTAACTGAAAGCATGATGGCTGGAACTATGATTATGGCTACAGTTACAGGTGGAATGCAAGATCAAATGCGTTTTGAAGATGAAAATGGGAATTGGTTTACACCTTCTCCTGAAATACCTTCTAACCATAAAGGAACTTATAAAAAACATGGAAAATGGGTAATACCTATATTCCCTTTTACAAGAAATATTGTAGGTTCACCTAAAACTCCTTACATTTATGATGATCAAATAGACTTTGAAGATTTATCAAATAAAATGATGGAATCCTATAATATGTCTAAAGAAGAAAAAATAACAAAAGGATTAGCAGGGCGTGAGTGGGTTTTATCTGATGAATCAATGGAATCAGCTAGAATGATGAATAGTAATGTTATTAAATATATTGATAAAACACTTAATAATTTTAAACCACGTAAAAACTTTGAATTTATTAAAATAAAAGATATTAAACCAAAACAGTTACGACATAAATTAGTATATTAGTTATGAGCAAACCATTTGTAGTAGTTAGTTGCCCCCTAGATACATTTTCTGGATATGGAGCAAGAGCCAGAGATGTAGCAAGAGCATTAGTTAACTCTGAAAAATATGATGTAAAATTTTTATCACAAAGATGGGGTAATACACCTTATGGGTTTTTAGATGA
>Ga0209535_1002263_pt1 | contig 12549 bp, 19 predicted proteins | sample LinPmetageLP28_FD_184041 | JGI IMG/M metagenome (GOLD analysis project Ga0209535, IMG submission 184041) | Marine viral communities from the Pacific Ocean - LP-28 (SPAdes) (version 2) | ecosystem: Environmental > Aquatic > Marine > Oceanic | place: Pacific Ocean | collected 2009-08-22
ATAAGCAGTTGGTAGGTACTCATACCGCGAATGTACCCACTGCAAACATCACTCCAGCGATTATATCGGTTAGTGGAGATGCTACGGGAACCAAAAGCATGGGCGTAGACTATGTTTTGGCAGCGCAAGATCGAGGTGTTTCTTATAATATAAGTGTATAAATTATGGCGACTACAACTCGTAAACGTGCGCGAAACGAAACCGGGAAGTTTAGAGGGGACGACCCCTCTACTCCCGATATTAATGAAGCTTGGGAGGAGACTACCGTGGCTACTAAGAAAGCACCTGCGAAAAAAGCCGCAGTTAAAAAAGCACCTGCGAAAAAAGCCGACATGCCAAGTCCTGGCAGTGCTGCATACAAAGCCATGATTTTGCGTGGCGAAATTAAGGAGTAACTTATGGCAGGTTCAGATGTTTTTTCGACCTATGTCTTATCATCAGATGTTGCTGCTGTCGATCCGAACGGGGTTTGTGAAGCACAAACTACTGGAGGCGCAGCCAATTTAACGATTGATGGCGCCCTTACAAGTGGTGGAGTTGCTACTTTAGTCCCTGTGCGTAATGCAACAGTTACCTCTGCGGGTTCATCGGAAACAGGTAAAACTTTTACTTTTACTGGGACAGATGCAAACGACAACGCTGTAACCGAAACCCTAAATGGTCCTGGTTCCTCGGCAACTGTAAGCACCACAAAAGTATTTAAAACAATAACCCAGATCGCTGTTAATGGGGCTCTAACGGGGAACGTAACCGTAGGAAGTGGGACAACTATTTCTGAAACTATTTTTGCTGGAAGAGCGCGTATTAGAGGGGTTTATTTTGTTAATAGTGGCAACTCTGGTCCGTTAGCTTTTGTTAATGGTAATAACGGGGACACTGTTTTGACATTACAGACTTCTGGTACGGCAGCCAGTTCAGATTACCCGGACATCCCCGATGAGGGCCTTTTGTGTCCAGACGGAGCTTTTGTTAATTTCTTGGCCGCTGATGTTGCGTCTTTTACGGTGTTCTACAATTAATGGCTACTACTAAGAACGTAGAGCGGTTGCCTAGTGGTAGGTTGAAGTACCGAGGAGAGACTTTTGCTGGGTATAACAAGCCTAAAAGAAGCGTTAAAGGCGCTAAAAAGTCGGCGGTTTTGGCTAAAAAAGGTACAGAAATAAAGCTAGTGCGTTTTGGTGATGCCAACATGACGATAAAAAAAGATCAACCTAGCCGCCGTAAAAGCTTTAGATCAAGGATGTCTTGCGATACGGCTAAAGATAAATTCACACCACGATACTGGTCTTGTAAAGCATGGTAATAGAAGACGCTATTAAAGAAGAAATTAGGTCTTGGTCTAAGGAAGCTTTGGAAAAAGTTAACCCTAGCTTTGCTAATTTGCCTCCATGCCCTTTTGCCGAAGGGGCTTGGGCGGAAGATCGAGTAGGTATTGCTTTTAAGACGTGTCCCGCTTTTCAGGATTTAACGACGCTGATTTCTACTTGGGACGATAAAAACGATTTAGTGGTTCTTGTAGACCTTAATTACATTAAAGATTCAGAAAAATTTTATCAACACATTGACGGTTTGAATGAAGCCATTGCGCAAGGTATTTTTATTGAAAAAGACATTTGGTTAATGGCGTATCACCCCGACGATGAACCTAGCGATATTGTTTACACTGAAGACGATTTTTTAAGTGTGGTAGATACAGACTATGCCATGATCTTTATACAAAGATTGAGCAAGTTGCATGAAGCTGGAGAAAAATTAAAGAAAACAGGGTATTACACAGAGTATGAACAACAATTTGGTTTAATGGATATGTTAAGAGTTCGTGAAACCTACTACCGGAGGCTTAAAAATGGCTCGTAAAAAACAAGGTGATAACTCTCGTTTAGATGAATCTTTAGGCGAAAGAAACAAAGGTAAGAAAAAACAAAGCATGGCTTCTCGCCGTAAAGAAAGCGAAGGCACTGAAAAGTCTATGGGCCGTCGTAAGTTTGCGGCGGTTGGTACTATGGACAAAGGTAATCGCAAAAGCAAAGCAAAAAGAGTGGTTAACTTAGGTGCAGGTGGAGCAGTAGGAAGAAGCTCGGGCAGTTCGGCTAATTCTTCTAATACACCTCAACACAAGCTTATGGCTATGGGAAAAAACGTCGGTCAAGGCACGTCGCCGGTTAAAATGCGCGGTGGCGGCATGGCAGCGGTAAAAAAGATGTCTCGGGTGAAAGGGCCGACTAAAATGCGCGGTGGTGGCATGGCAGCGGTAAAGAAAACGTCTCGGGTGAAAGGGCCTAGAGGCCGCTAATGACTACTTCCGACTCTACTAACTTTGAACCAGATGTAGCGGATTACATCGAAGAAGCTTTTGAGCGTTGTGGTAAAACAGTGCGTACTGGTTACGACTTAAAAACAGCCAAACGCTCTTTAAATTTATTGTTAGCAGAGTGGGCAAACCGAGGTTTAAATCAGTGGACAATACAGCAGAGCACTTTAAATTTAGCCACTAACATTCGCGTATATCCTGGTGGTAACTTGACCATGAGTGTAGCCGCTTCGGCCAATTTTGCCGTGGGAGAAGTCCTCACTGGTGGTACAAGCGGGGCTACCTGTCAGATAACAAACATCCCCAATGCTACTAGCTTTGCTATTACGCTTCCAACAGGTACTTTTTCTAATGGAGAGGTGATTACGGGAGGGACTACTGGCACGGCTACTACTTTATCTGCGGCAGTTAACTTCTCAAATGTGCAGAATACTATTGATATATTGAGTGTAGCTTTGCGCAGGGATAATACGGACTATTCTATCCCTCGGGTAAGTAGAGATGATTATTTAACGATACCCAATAAAAGCACGACAGGCAGAGTTAGCCAATTCTTCTTGAACCGTTTAATCACGCCACAATTAGAAGTGTGGCCTACGCCAGACAATGATACGGATATATTAATTTTTAACCGTTTGACTCGGATTCAAGACGCAGACACGTTTATAAATACTTTTGAGGTCCCCTTTCGGTTTTACCCTTGTTTAGCTGCGGGGCTGGCCTATTATTTATCTATAAAAATTGCCCAAGATCGCGCACCCATGTTGAAAGCTTTGTACGAAGAAGAGTTCGATAAAGCCGCCGTAGAAGATAGAGACAGAGCTTCTTTCACAATTCAACCTGGATATTCTTCTCTGAGGTTTAATAACTAATGACGAAGTTTGCAACAGGCAAATATGCTTTAGGGGTTTCTGATCGTTCTGGGTTTGTGTACAGATTAAACGACATGAAAGTAGAGTGGACCGGAGCTTTAGTAGGCCCCGAAGAATGGGAGAAAAAACAACCCCAGCTTGACCCTCGTAAGCACGTTATGGACCCTCAAGCTTTAAGGAACCCTCGGCCTAGTACACCGATGGTGCTGTCTATTTATGTCGGAGTGCCTTTACCCGAAGGCCCTAATTTAAGAAACCTCACTGCTTTCGGGCAGGTAGGTCAAGTAACAGTTAATAGTGTAGTAAGCGATGTAACGGTTTCTTTGACAGGGATTGGTTCTACTTCGGCAGTGGGTTCTGTAAGTGCTACGCCGATAACCACTTATGCTATTACTGTGGCTAATCCGGGGTCCGGTAACAAATATTATATAGATGGTGTACAGCAAGCGACCTTAACCTTAAATGAAGGGTCTACCTATAGGCTAGATCAGTCAGCGGGTACTAATGGCACTCATCCGTTACGTTTTTCTACTACCTCTGATGGTACGCATAGCGGTGGAACCGAGTACACCACGGGTGTGACCGTTAACGGCGTAGCGGGTAATCCGGGCGCTTACACTGAAATTGAAGTTGCTACGGGAGCGCCTACGCTTTACTACTATTGTACTAATCACTCAGGCATGGGAGGACAGGCGAATACGCCTTAATAGCATGAATAGTAGAGTAAATTTAGGTGCAGCTTGTCCTTTACGAATGAATAAAGGCGGAGAAGCTAAAAAATCAAAAGTAAATGAGGCGGGTAACTACACGAAGCCTTCTATGCGTAAGCAAATGTTTAATAGAATAAAATCAGGCGGAAAAGGGGGAAACCCCGGTCAATGGTCGGCGCGTAAGGCTCAGATGTTGGCAAAGCAATACAAAGCAAAAGGTGGAGGCTATCGAAATTAATGGCTTTGAAAAAATCTCAACAGTCTTTAAAGAAATGGACTAAACAAAAATGGGGTACAAAGTCAGGGAAACCGAGTGCAAAAACAGGAGAAAGGTATTTGCCTAAAGGGGCAATAAAATCTTTGTCTGCCAAAGAATACGCGGCTACCACTCGTAAAAAACGAAAAGACACTAAAGCAGGAAAACAGTTTAGCGCACAACCAAAAAAAATAGCTAAAAAGACAAGAAGACACAGATAATGGCTTTTACATACGATCAGCTAAAGACAGCGATACAGGATTATACTCAAAATACGGAGACGTCTTTTGTTACTAATCTGCCTATTTTTATACGTTCTGCGGAGGAACGTATTTTAAAGACGGTTCAGTTGACGTTGTTCCGTAAAAACTCTACTGGAAACATGACTCAGGGGGATGAGTTTTTGATCATGCCCACAGATTTTCTGTCGCCGTTTTCACTGTCTTTTACTGACTCTAGTAATGACAAAAAATTCTGTGATTTTAAAAGCGTAAATTTTATTCAAAGTTTTAACCCGGATAGGACGCTTACCGGGGAACCGCGTTACTACGCTAGTTTTGACTCTACTTCTTTTATTATTGGCCCTACGCCTAACGATAACTATAGTGTAGAGCTTCATTATTTTTATCGGCCAGCGAGTATTACTGCCGGAGCAGGAAGCGGAGAAACATGGTTAAGCCAAAATGCAGAATTAACTCTTTTGTACGGTTGTTTAATAGAAGCTTATGTCTATATGAAAGGCGATCCGACTTTAATGCAAGAGTACGAGCAGCGTTACGCTGAATCGTTAGTTGCGCTTAAACAATTCGGTGAAGCTAAAGAAGTTACCGATCAATACAGAACAGGGATGGTGATAAGGGATAAAACATGATGACTAATGAGTTAACAATGTCTGTGGGAAATGTAATGGTACATACTACCAATAATCGAGGATTCACTCCTGAAGAGGTAGCCTCTCGGTGTGTAGACAGGATTATTAGCATTTCGGATCAAGCCAATCCTGTGTTACAACAGCAAGCTCATGCGTTTAAAAGCAATATTGAAGCGGTTGTTGCGGGATATATTAAAGAAGCGATTCAAAGCGATAGAACTACGATTTATAATGCGTTAAATGATGCTGGGGAACCAAAACTAGCCGAACTGATTAGGAGATTATGATATGGCTTTTAGTGGAAATTATATGTGTACAAGTTTTAAGCAAGAGCTTATGGAAGGAGTACACAATTTAAAAAGCGGGGGCAACACCTTTAAAATGGCTTTGTATACGAACAGTGCCACTTTAAACGCAAGCACTACTGCGTATACTGCTTCAAACGAAGTGTCTGGAACAGGTTACAGTGCGCCTGGAAAAGATTTAACTAACGTAAACCCAAGTGCCTCTGGAACTACAGCCTTTGCTGAGTTTGGAGATCAGACTTGGGGATCGTCTACGATAACTGCAAGGGGAGCGTTAATTTACAATGATACGGCGGCAGGTGATCCTTCTTTGGTTGTTTTAGATTTTGGGTCAGATAAATCATCAAGTGCTGGTGATTTTGCAGTGGTAATGCCTACGTTTAACTCTAGCTCGGCGTTGATCAGGATAGCCTAAGATGGCAGACGTAACCATCCGGTTAGACGGATGGGGCCAAAATAGCTGGGGTAATGACCCTTGGGGAGAAACCTCGGCAGGAGTTCAAGCTACTACGGCAGTAGGACAGGTGACTCTTTCAGGTGACTCCACTGTAACCGTTACTGGCGTAGAAGCCACTTCTGCTGTGGGTAGTGTTACGGCTACGGTGGTTCGGCACGTCACGATTGCCTTGACAGGAGTAGCTGCTACCTCTGCGACGGGATCAGCTACAGGAAGCATACCAGTGACCGTCTCGTTAGAGGGGTGGGGTATTGGCGATTGGGGTGATGCCGGATGGGGTTTCTCCAACGCCGGATCGCAAGCAACAGGCGAAGTAGGCACTGTTACTGCGATAGCGCAAGGGACCGCTAATGTAACGGGCGTAGAAGCTACAACAGCGGTTGGCTCGGTAACGACAACAGGTACGTCCAGTGTTACGCTTACTGGAGTATATGCGACAGGATTTTTAAATGCAGCAACGGCTAGTATCCCAGTTATTGTTAATGTAACGGGTACATCCGCAACGTGTAGCGTAGGCACAGTAACTCAGGTTACGGATATTACGATAATTTTAACTGGAGTGGAGGCAACTGGGGCGGTCGGCGGCACTTCAATGTGGATAGAAATACAACCGTCACAAACACCAAATTGGGTTCCAATGGCAGCATAAAGAGGATTTAAAATGGCAACTTATGTTAATAATTTACGATTAAAAGAGATTGCCACTGGCGCAGAAAGTGGCACATGGGGCACAAGTACAAATACCAACCTTGAGCTGGTAGGCCAAGCTCTAGGTTACGGCGCAGAGGTGATGGCGTCAGATGCCAATACTACTTTAACAATGGCAGATGGTGCGTCTGATGCAACCAGAGCGTTTTATCTAAAAATAACCTCTGGCGTAAGTCTGAGTACGACCCGTGAAGTAACGCTTGCTCCAAACACTGTTTCTAAAATGTGGATTATCGAAAACGCTACGAGTGGCGGGCAGTCCATTACTATAAAACAAGGCTCGGGCAGCACGGTTACTATTCCTACCGCAAAGTCTAAAGTTGTTTATACAGACGGAGCAGGGGCAGGAGGAGCAGTAAAGGACGCTTTAGAATATATTAACAATTTTCCGGGTACAGTCACTTCGGTAGCGGGTACGGGAAGTGTTAATGGCATTACTTTATCGGGTACGGTCACCAGTTCGGGAAACCTTACATTAGGTGGAACTTTAGGTAGTGTTAATCTTACATCACAAGTTACAGGTACACTACCTGTCGGTAACGGCGGAACGGGAATTACATCTTTTGGCACGGGAGTAGCGACTTGGATAGGAACACCTTCTAGTGCAAATTTAGCTAGTGCTGTAACGGATGAAACTGGTTCTGGTGCTTTAGTGTTTGCTAATACTCCTACGTTTGTAACACCTGTTTTAGGAACACCTAACTCGGGCAACCTTTCTAATTGCACCGCAGACGGTACTGATGAAGTAGGGTTTAGGAACGCTCCTGCGGTGGGAACAAAAACAGGCAGTTACACGCTTGCTGTAGGGGATGTTGGCAAATATGTGCAATGTGGCTCTAGCGGGGCGATTGTAATACCTAACTCTGTTTTTGCAGAAGGCGATGTAATATCTATTTTTAATAACACCACAGGTGATGTGACCATAACTTGTACAATCACTACTGCTTACAAAGCAGGTGAGGACGCTGATATTGCTACGGCGACGTTAGCCACCAGAGGGGTTGCAACCATTTTATTTATTAGCGCAACCGTGTGTGTCATTACTGGAAACATATAAGGGTAATTACTTATGTCTGGAATAAATTTAATGATGCTAGGCAACTTTGCGTTAGCGGGTGGTGTTTCTCCCGGTCAGCTTTGGGGTTGGGGTGATAATTATAACGGGGCGGGTGGATGGAATTTAGCTGAAACAGCATACAGTGCTAGGAAGTCTTCTCCTGTTCAACTTTATGGTCATGATGATTGGCTGTATGCAGAGGGTAGTTACAATTTTACAGCAACTCGGGCAGCCGGTTATTTATATAATTGCGGAGATAAAAGATTTGGCGCTTGGAATACAGGGCTTAACGCTTCTTCCCCTATTCAAATAGGTTCGTTAACTAATTGGGCTGGCGGCGGCGCAATGTTAGCGCAAAACGCTAGGGGCGCTAAAGCGATTAAATCCGATGGAAGGCTTTGGTCGTGGGGGGATAACGAAGAAGGCGGCATGGGTATTAACAAAGGCAGAGGGCTTTCCGATCAGTTTTTACAATATTCTTCTCCTGTTCAAGTAACTACCTCCTCTAATTGGGCGTTTACTACGGGAGGCACAGTCCCTTCTGCGGCTATTAACACCTCCGGGGAACTTTTTACATGGGGGGCGGCAAATTACGGTGCGACGGGCCACAACAACGCTATCAATGTATCCTCACCTACTCAAGTAGGGTCGTTAACTAATTGGTCAAAAGGCGCTACTGGCAATTATATATCATTTTTTATTAAAACGGATGGAACCGCTTGGGTTTGGGGGAACAACGATTACGGGCAATTAGGGAAAGGTAATACAACTAAGGTAAGCAGCCCTGTTCAACTTGGATCAGAAACTGATTGGACGACGGCTAGTTGCGGGTATCAAAATATGGCCGGAGTTAGAGGCGGCAAACTTTACTCGTGGGGCAGAAATAGCAACGGTGGCGTAGGGGACGGAACGGCGGTGCAAAGAAACAGCCCGGTTCAAATAGGAGCGTTAACTACTTGGCTAGACGTTAAAACGGGTAATCAGATGGCTGTCGCGGTAAAAACGGATGGAACGCTTTGGGCGTGGGGCGGTAACTATGAAGGTCAAGCGGGGATAAACGTGGAACACACCGCATTTTCTTCTCCTGTCCAAATAGGCTCTTTAACGGATTGGTCGCGCATACATATAGGTATATCTGGCAGTGCTACCTGTTGGGCGATTAAAGCATAGCACATGAAAAAACTTTATTTTTTATCAGGGTTACCTAGATCAGGTTCAACTGTTTTAGCGGCTCTTTTAAATCAGCACCCAGATGTTCACGCTACGGCTACGTCAGGGTTATTAGAGATTTTGACAGGAATGTTAAAAGGCTGGGAGGGTTCTTCTGAAAAAGCCAATATTCAAGCTACTTCTAAACAAGAAGTCCACGATGTAATTAAAGCCGTGTGTGGCGCTAAATATAAATCTGTAAAAGAAAAAGTTGTTTTAGATAAAAATAGAAGTTGGGTAAAACCCAAAAACATTTCTACAATGAAAACATCTTTAGGTTACCCCCCTAAGATTATTGCTACCGTTCGTAATGTAGAAGATTGTGTGGCTTCAATGGTGCGTATTGCAAAGCCTAGTGAAACTGTTCTTTTTTTACGCGAATCTCCGTATGTTGAACACATCAAACGATCTTATCTAGACTTACTAGAAGCCCACCATTGGATGAAAGAACATATCCACTATGTAGAATATGAACAGTTAAACAAGAATCCGGTAAAAACATTGCGGGAAGTGGAGCAGTTTTTAGAACTTTCCCCCCATACCTACGATACGGACAATATTGATGCTACGGGCCTTCACGAAAAAGATGAGGAGGTTTGGAATATTAAAGGGCTACATGATGTTCGTAAACAGCTAAAACAAGCTGTTGTTCCTCCAGCACAAGATGTTTTACAGCACTTATATAGAGATTTTGTTCAACCTCGTTTTTGGCGGGATGAGACAAGTTCGCGTCTCCCTCTACATAAGTTAGACACGATGTTAGCTGCGGGACTATTGGGTAACTTAGACGAAGCGGCAGAAATAGGAGATGAAATTGGTTTGGAAGAACCGCTTAATGATCGAGCGGCTTTTAATCGCGGTTGGTATGAGCTAAGAAGAGGTGATCTTTTAAAAGGACATAAACTTCTTCTGCGAGGGCGAACTGAAAAAGTTTTTGGTAACCCTAATCCCGGTTCGCCAGTGCCTCTTTGGGATGGAAAAAGCAAAGGCACAGTTTTGCTTAACCTTGAGGGTGGTTTAGGTGATCAGATCCACGGTGCAGGAATGGTGCGCTACATTGTAAACAAAGGTTGCGATGTGGTTTTAGCTTGTTCTCCAGAGTTAACAAGTCTTTTTAGAGACATTCCGGGCGTTAGTGCCGTGGTTGTAACGGAAGCAGCGGGGGGAGTGGTACACGATTTTTGGGTTCCTGCTATGTCTGCTGTGATACCTCTTGAGTTGCAGTATGCCGATGTTGATGGATCGCCCTATATTTCTAAACCTTTAACTTCTGTGAATAAAAAATTACGAATAGGGCTTAGATGGCAAGGCAATCCCAAGTTTGAACATGAGCAGCACAGACTATTTCCAAGCAGTAAGTTGTTTGATGCAGTAAAAGATATAGAGGCAGATTTTATATCTTTACAACGTGACGAAGGTTCACAGCATAAACCAGAATGGGTAAAGGAAGTGCAACTTCAGCATTGGGGTGAGACGCAACACGCTATTGCGTCTTGTGACTTGATAATTACTTCCTGTACTTCTGTGGCGCACTTGTCGGCGGCAATGGGGATAGACACCTGGATAATAGTCCCTGTTCTTCCATACTACCTTTGGGCAAAATCAGGGGAAAACACCGAGTGGTATAACAGTGTAAAATTATTTCGGCAAGTAGCTCATGGGGATTGGGATAAGCCTTTTGCACAAATACACAAACAATTGAATAATTTAGGAGGTTATGATGCCGACAAATACGGGTTTTTGGATTCAAGTAATCGACGGAGAAGTGAAGGAAGTTTGGGACACTACGCCAAATAATGAAAAAGGTTGGCGTGAAGCGGTAGAAGTTTTGCCGGAAATTACCCCTAATCGAGAGCAACTTACCACACATACTTTTAACCTAGACACTACTCCAGCACAAATTGTGTGGGGCAAAAGAGACTATACGGTAAGTGAGCGCAAAGAAAGCTTAGTTGCTTCAGCAAACTCTGATTTTAATACCGTAGTAAGAAGAGAGTTAGCAAAAGAAATAGATAACTACCCTACAACTCAGTATGACGCTTCTGCTGTAGCCACCGCGCAAACAGCGTATGAAGCTCGTATAGATGCCATTAATGCTACTGAAACACATGATGATGTGGATGGTTTAGAGTGAATCTTTTTTTCTCCTACAATTTAAAAATTGATTCGGCATACATTATCCGAGTCAAAGGTCTTGAAGATTCTGAGCGTAAAGCAGAAAATTGCGCGGCTTCTTGTGACCAAGTAGGACAGCCTTATGAATATTGGGATGCTTACAACGGAATTGAAGGGGAAATACAAGAACCTGTTCATCATAATCCTATTATGGATTGCGTTAAAATTATTGATCATTATATGACAAGAGGAGAGGTTGCTTGCGCCCTTTCCCATATTTCGTTATGGGCAAAATGTGTAACAGAAGATAAGCCTTTGGTAGTGCTAGAACACGATAGCGTAATGACACAACCGTACACAAAACACGCTGTTTACAACTCTATCTGTTATCTGGGAAGCCATGAGCAAGTTAAGCAAGGGTGGGATGTGTTACCAACCCCTCCACACGCAAGCGAAGGCCCGAATTATCATTTTATTTGCCGCGCTCATGCCTACGCTATTGATCCGGCTGTAGCCAAAAGTATGTTGGCTTACGTTATTAAATACGGACTTACAGGCCCATTAGACATTTTACTCAGAGCAGATTTATTCCCTATTCATCAAATGGGGGTATACGCTTACAACGAATGGGATGGCGATAAATTAAATACAACCATTAAAGGGCGGCCACTACAAGGCCGAAGCACTGCCCGTAACGATGACTTAAAGATATGAACGCTCTTATCCCTAAAACAGTGCATATGTCTTGGAAAGACAAAAGTATCCTAGAAAGCACAAACCCTTTAGTGGTAGAAGGGGTTAAAAAGCTTATTAAATTGAACCCAGAGTGGGAAGTAACCATCTACGATGACGCAGAAATAGATTCGTATTTAAAAGAACAATTAGAGCCACAGCATTATGACTTGATCAAAGATAAACACATAGTACAAAAAACAGACCTTTGGCGTTTGGTCAAATTGTTTATTGAAGGCGGTGTTTACATGGACATAGACCGGTTTTGTAACACTAGCTTTGATAGTTTATTAAAAGAAAACACCAAATGGGTGCTACCTATTTGCCAAGACCGTGACTTTTCACATGATTTTATGATGACAGCGCCCGAAAACCCGGCCTACAATTACGCGGCTTCTTTATATGTGCAAAGGTTGATAGAAGGATATGACAGCATTTATTTTTTAGGGCCACAAACTTATATGCACGCTGTTACTCAAGCACTTTGTGGAGAAATAATTGACTCTAACCCAGAGAAAAAGGTGTTTGAAAAAATAAAAAACCAGATAAATGCTGCTGATTTTATTGAGTTCTATGAGGAAACTCCTCCGTATGACACGTTTATTTACCGGAACGGCTCTCTTGCATTAAACTGGGAGGCTGAAAAACGTAAGTTGTACAAAGAGTTTGACTTAAAACATTGGACCGGTGATTGGTAATGATAGGCGAAATTGCTATAGCTTTAAAAGCTCTAGATAGTGCCTATACTATTTGTAGAGATGTTGTTGGAAAAACTAAGGATGTTAATGATTGGGCAGGAGCAGTAAACAAATTCCTTTATGCTAAATCAAAAGTAGATGAGCATATAAAGAAAGCTGAAACAGAAGGAAAGGAAGATTTGTTTGAAGGTTCGGCTTTGCAAGAGGCTATGTCCATTAGGCAGCAGAAAGATCAACACGAGGCTATG
>Ga0209535_1002264_pt1 | contig 12546 bp, 7 predicted proteins | sample LinPmetageLP28_FD_184041 | JGI IMG/M metagenome (GOLD analysis project Ga0209535, IMG submission 184041) | Marine viral communities from the Pacific Ocean - LP-28 (SPAdes) (version 2) | ecosystem: Environmental > Aquatic > Marine > Oceanic | place: Pacific Ocean | collected 2009-08-22
ATGTTTAACGATAGGAACTATTCTGTTAATATCCAACTTATCTTTAGCTCTTTGTGATAATATTTGGTGAGCTGTTGTAGTTTCCATTTCATATTCAGGGGATGCTAAAGAAATGTCTATTATATTCTTATGCACAAAATAATGCAGGAATTCCTTTTTTTCCCAAACGTATAATGTATCATAACTATTAATTAATTCAGCGATGTATTCACTGTTTAATGGCATAGTTTCGCTGTGGTTAATAGATATAATGTAACCCTTATGGGCATCTACAGGATGTACATATACTAAGGATACTTTATTAGTTACAGGGTGAGTTTTATAAGAATATGGTATAACTTCTATATAAGCTTCTTTGTAACCTTTATTGTAAAAACCTTTGAGCTGTTCAGTATTTTCTATTAGCCAAAACAATAACCGAATATACGAATAATACTTTTAATATCCACCTCCTCCTGTGTTAGTTGTGATTGGGGAAGAAGAAATTGATGAAGGTGATGAAGGTGATGAAGGTGATGAAGGTGATGGAGATGGTGAAGAGGAATTTAATGATTTGTAAAATTTTGAAAAGTCATCCTTAAAATATTTGTTAAAGCCATAAAGTTTTTCTTTTCTTTCTTTTTGAAAAATAATACTTTTATTAGTATTATAAACTTCTCCAAAATTATTTCCAGTTAATCTCCATGGTAAAGAGATAGGAGTATAAAGTTCAAAAGCTATATTAGAAGAATTATCTATAAGGCTTTTATAAACTTCTATGTCTATTTCTAGGTATAAATTAGAAGTATTTTTTTTACAAAAGTATCTTTGAAACTCACCAATTTTATAATCTTCATTAGTTGGAAATCTTCTAACAGAAATAGGAATATTTTTACTGCTATATCTATTTTTAGTTAAAGCTGTGTAAACATTTGAATCTTTTGATGATGGAATTGAATATAAAACCCCAGTAATATCCTCACCTTCTTCTTGAAGGTTAATAGAATTGTTTAAATAGATTAATTGGGTATTATTCCCCTGTCCTGGGAATTTTCCTGAAAATAATTGTCCATTTGAAAGACTGTAGTAAGGTCCTATGTAAGGTTGTTTATTAGTAGATAAAACATATTCATCCCCATTAGTGTATAAATTTGATTTTATTTGAGATTTAGGATAATATTGAGTCATAAAAATTAATTAGAGGATCCTACTATAAATATTTGAGAGTAAAAAATTGAACCCCCAGGGTATTTGATTTCTTGATTTTCAAATAACCAATCTTTAAAATTAAAATTAGGATAAGTACTCATTAACCTTTCATGAAGATTTTTACCAGTTTTATTTGGAGTAATAACTTGGTCTTTAAATCTATTTTGATAATCGTCACCTATAGAACCTCTTGAAGCAAATACTGTGTCAGGTTTTTCATTTCCTTGAGGGGGAACCCAAGTAGCTTCAAATTTAGAATCAATAGTCTTTGTTGAAGGGTTATAAACAATATTCATTGTAAAATCTATTATTTTAATTTTATCATTTTTAGACGCTTCTTCACATTTTTTAATAAAATTATTTGGGATTCTTTTAGATGAAACCCCATGAGCTGAATCCCAATCTACATTATTGTTTGAAGGTTGAGAGAGTTCGAACGTTATTTTATTACCTGATGGAGGTGGTGGTTGAGAAAAAGAATCATCTTCAATTTCTACTGTTTTTACTTCTTGATTATCTTGTACTATGGGGTTTAAAACTACAGGTTCAGAAAGTTTATTAGATCCCGGTGTATCTAAATACCCATCAATAAAAAGGTAACCCCTAATCCCATTAGCATTTATTATTGAACCATCATTAAAAGATTTTAGTTTTCCTCCTCCGTTTATAGAAACAAAAGCTAAAATTGATTGATCTAAATCCGTAAATTTATTAATGTCTTTTGGAAATTGTTTATATTTTTTACTTAATCTTTTATATCCATTTACAAAAAAGGTTACTGCTATCATAGAACTAACTTCCATATCATTAATCAATTCATCAGGGTTATCTATTATGTTTCCTTTATATCTACTTCCAAAAACTCCTTTTGCTTTTTCATCTAAACTTGCATAGTTATAATTCCATGTTATTTGGTTCATCCCTCTTCCTCTATATTTATGTCCTTTTCCATCTCCAACCTTATGCCATACATCCTCTTTTTCATATGTTTTGCCTCCATAAGGATGTCTACTATAACCATATATAACATTAAACCAATTTTCATATCCTGCAGGGGATCTATCCGATAATAGATCTATTACTGTTTGTCTATCCCAGTTCCCTTTGCCTAGAGTATTATTAAATCTTTTAGTAAAAGTTCTAATCGCATCATCAATTTGGTTTTTACCAAACATTTTTTCTTGTTGGGGAATAAATTTACTTTCTTTTCCTATAGTACAAAGCATTCCTAGTTGGGTAATAGGATTAGTAACGCCTGCAAGTTCCATTACTTTAATTAAATTTTTTACATTATCTGAACGTTGTTTTTTATCTTTAAATAACCTAGAATTATCATACCAAAAAATTTTGCTTTGTTGAACTTTATTGCCACTTTCAGCTGTGGATGGTCTTTGGTAGTTATAAGATGAAACATTAGGACCAAATAGATTTTGATTATAACTATAAAAATTATTAAAATCATCGGATAACCCACCAAAAAATCTATCTAAAAGAGTTTGTCTTAAATCTATAGTTTCTAACAAATATTTATCTCCTACAGTAGCTATACTGTTTAATTTAGTAACCCATGTATTTTTACTTAATTCATGATCTACATTAGTTAAAACAAATTCTAACCTGTCTCCTTGTTTTGTTGAGTAGTTCGTTGGTAAAAATTTAGAATTAATACTTATTTTATTATATATTTTAGTACCTGAGATTCCATCTAAATCTAAATTTAAGTGAAACGGTAAAAATCCTATATCTCCTGGGGAGGAATTGTCTTTTTTACTATCTTGAGAAGAATAATAATTTAGAAGATTATAAAAAGCTGGAACTTTTTGGTAATTAGCACTAATAATTTCATCATCCACGTTAAAATTAGAAATTGTTGATGTAAGTTGAGAATCCCCAGAAATACCTGTAATATTTCCAGATTTGGCTATTGCAACACTTCCTTTTGCTGCTAAACTTCCCATATTACCAAAATCCATTGTTGGTTTATTATCTTCTTTATTTATTAAACCATGAATTTGACCCGTTTTAAGTAGTTTATAATAATTTTTCCATACTTGGCGATATCTATCAAGTTTTTTATCGGGGTTTTTATTAAAAGCTTCGTTCCCTACTACTAATTCTTCTTTGAATCTGTCTATAATTCCATCATTCCATTTAGAAAAAAAAGTAGCATCTTCACCTACAACAAAACCATTAGCTGTTGATCCTATAGTTATCATAGTAGCATACTCAGGAGTTACAGTAGTTGTTATTCCTACATTATGAGCAAAATTAGATGTAGAAACAGACTTGTCATTAAGTTTTGTATCATAGCTAAATAAATCAAATACATACTTTTTAGCAGCTTTTTCGTTAAATAACTCATGTAAAGCTTTTTTATCAGGTAAAGGTGTTTCATCTACTAACCTTAGAGTATTTTCTTCTTCATATATTTTAGGAGTAAGCCTATTTACTCCTCCTAAAGCTTTATTAATTCTTCTACATAAATTTTTTAATAGAGCCATTAAACTAATTCTTCCTTCTTTATCAACCCCTTCTAATAAAGATAAAACTTCAGAAAAATTTATATAAATGTTCATTACTTTACCATAGTCATTATTCCCATTTAATGAATTTTCTTTAGGGGGGCTAAATTTAAAAGGAGCTAACCCTTCATAGATTTTTTCTGAATTGTCTTCAGTTATGTAGAATTCATCATTTCTAATAATACAAACCTTTGGGTCTATTGATACCATATTAGGGATATAAAACATTAAATTCTTATTAATGTTAGTATCTAATAGTATCAAAGGGTTTAATGATTTTTTGTCATACGGGATTAAAAAAGCCTGGATTAGGTCTAATAAATGTCCTAGTCTTATAAAATTATTATATTCTTTTTCTTGAACTTGAGTTAGAAAGACGTAGTTAAGATCTTCTTCGTTATTAAATTTTTCTTTACTATCAAAATTTATACTACCTACTTTACCATAAAATTCATTTTTTAATTTTGTATAATTGTCTTCTACACCAAATAAATTCCCCCAAAAGCCATTTGGTGCAAGTTCTCCTGTTGGGGTTAGTTTAGAGTTTTTTTGTTTTCTAAAATCACTATAAAAACCTTCTAAACCATCACTAACACTAGTATCTTTTGGAATTGGTTTTTGAACATATCCTATTTCCATTCCTCTAAATTTAACAGATTCTCCTTTTAAACCCTCAACTACGGTGTTTGCTAATCTAATATTATATAATATTGTTCCTATTTTATGTTTATTTCGATTACTGTCAATAATGTCTAATTCATCATTTTCTTCTTCTTTTTTACTATTAGTAGAATTTGTATTGGTTGTTTCATAGTTTACTAAATCCATTTTAAGAGATTCTACAACATCTCCTAAAGATATTACATCTAAATTAATACTATAAGACCCATCAGGATTAAATGTCCATTTAAAATTAACTACTTTAGCTAATAAACCATCATAACTGCCACAATATTTTTTTCTAGTATTTTCTATAATTTTTAAAAAATCTAAATGAGCTATCCCATCATTTTTTCCTTTATAAAATTCCCCATTTAATAAAGTATTTCCCATAGGTTGTACCTTTTTACCAGGATCATTTGGATCTAAATAATGACTATCCCCCCATTCTAAAAGCATAGTATACCCTAACCTCATATATAGGGTATCAATTATATCAAATTGAGTTTTATTATGAACTTTTAATTTAATACTTGCCTTTTTAATAGAACCCATATCCATAGACTTTACAGATACACTTTCAATACCTGGCATGGGGACTAAACCAAAAGATGTATCTCCAGAATACCCATAAGCAGGAAGTCCTGTTTGAGTATTGCCTATTATTCCTGAGGCAGGGTTAAAATTCCCAAATTCCTCAGTATTTGTTGTTAGGTCTCCAGGACTGTTAAGTATCCTAATCCCTTCTTTATTATACTGAGTTATGTTTGGTTGTGATTTTGTTGATGTTCCTGTTTTATAATCTAATGCTGTTGTTCCACTAAATAATACATAACTTACAGGAAGAAATTTTCCTTCTGGGTAGTTTTCATCTATTCCTTCAATGTATTCTAATCTTGATTGTGAAATATATGTTCCGGATCCAAGTTTTATCCAAGAAGTTCTAGAATTTAAATAAAATAATTCTTCGGTATCTCTATTAAGCTTACCATGGGTTTCTTGTCTTATGTTTATTTGATCCGCTACATAATCTTTAAAAGGTTCTCCTACTATATTGCTAGACATAACTTATTTTTAATAACTATTTATATTTGTTTGGGATGAATTATCTGATGGGAAATTATTTATACTTTCATATTGTGATAGTATTGATGATATATTATTAGGAATTCTAATTTGAACTCCTATAGGTGGGGTTAAAGAATCTTGTTTTAGGGTATTGTTAGCTATAGAAATAATCCACCAATATGTTGAATTTTTATAATATTGATTAGCTAGGGTATCATATCTATCTCCAATAGTAGTTATAACATATATATCATTAGAAGATAAGGGTATATTAGGATAACGATTAGTAGCAAAATATCTTTTGCCCTTTAAAGTTTTTCTTACTGGAATCTGTGAATATCTACCCATTTTCTTCTTTTTTCTTAAGATTAGCCTTATAATTTATTCCCCTATTAACTAAATAATTTTTTTTATCATAATTATTATTATATTCTCCTTTTCCAGAGGCTAAAGCAATGTATCTTTCATCTCCATATTTAACTGAATCTATTAAGTTTTCATTAGGTTTAGTGGGAACACTATTTAAGTTCATTTTACTAGGTCTAAATGAATGAATTGGTTGAAAAGTAAATGCACTGACTTTTACCATGTGAGGCATTTCTTTTACTGATCTATCAAAGGTTCCTTCATCATTTATAGCAATTTCCCAAGTTGATTCTTGGGGTATATCTAATGTCATTGATCGTATAAATCCTGGGAGTTCATAACACCATCCACCCACTGTTAATTGTACTAAAGGTCCTGCCATATATCCAGCCGAAGTATAATCAGGAGCTAGGTTGGAGGCAAGGTAATTTAATTTTCTGTACATAACCATTAATTCTGGTTTTGATTGGGCTACGACAGTAAATGATAGGTTTATATCTCTGCTAAATTTATTATATCTAAAAAACTCTTCCCCTCTACCCATGTATTGCGTTGAGTTCCATTGTCCTGTATATTGGTCTGAAAATTGGTCTAAAAATGCTCTAAAATGTGTGTATATTTTTTCTGTTGGGTTTTCAGGATCAATTGATGCTATTCTAAATTTAACAAAATCATTTTTTACACCCCCCATTTTTCCCTCTTGAGTACCAGCAGGTCCTGTAGATTTATATAAAGGTAAGGCATTAATTCTATCTGTAACTATTACCTTACCATCAGTTCCAGTTTTACCTCTAGAATAACGAATTTTATTTCCTTTAGCATCTGGGGAAGCATAATTTATCCTTGAATCACTATCCCCATCTATAGCGACATTGGGATCTGAATAATTTGGTGATATACTTGTAATAGTAGTAAATTCTTCTTTTATAACTGCTTCCTTATAATTAGAAAAGTTTGGTAATACTGTTCCTGGAATTTCTGAAGCAGCAGCAGAATCTACAATTTGATTTTGAGTAAGTAAATATTTAAAAGCTCCAATATTTATAGTATCATTTTCTAAACTACCTAAATTATATACACCTCCCCTGTTTTGGTTTTCTACAACTTTACTAATAAATTCACTTTGCACAAAACTTGTTGTAGCATCAGTACTACCAAAATATTCAGTTCTAAACTGATCAAAACCTGCTGTAAGAAAGGAAAGTAAAGAATCTTGTCCAAGACTATTTTTTTCTAATTTTGCTTGGAGTGGAAAATAATTTCCACTTAACATTCCACTCTTTGTAGCCTGTATAGTTGAAGGGGGTAATTTTATGTTACGAGGTTCTGAGTAATATCCAGGTATACCAGAAGCTAATGGATTATCACCTGTACCTTTTTGGCTGTTTTCTGGTAGATTCCATTCAGTACCTCCATCAGATCCTATTCTTAAAGGTGCATCTGGAATGGGGTTATAATTTTTGTTAATAGATTGGTAAAACATACCAGCTCCACCATCTTTTTGGAATTTGCCAACTAAATAGTTAGCTTCTGATCTCATGATTTCTAATTTATCATCTTGATCAGCTATATCAGGTCTTCCTACTTGGTAGGTATAAATGTCATCTCTTGGAGTTATACTTCCTCTTACATTTTTATCTAAATTTTCTAAAGGTAATCCATCTTTGTATACTGTAGGGTTCCAAAGTATTTCTACTCCTTTATCTACTTCAAAAGTTCCATTACCATTATTTTTAGAATTTGTATTAATAGAAGAACCTATACCTAAAGATTCATCTGAAAGATAACTACTAATTCCTCCTGCACCATAATACCCAGCTACGGTGTAATTATACCCTTTAAAATCTCCTGTTCTAAAAGTAAAAAAATCAGGAATCATTCCAGGGACTAAATTTGTAGTTAAACCTGGGTTGTTTTTTCCTGTTCTAAGGGGAGAACCTAAAGGGTCAGTATCAAATTCAAGTCGAGTTTTGCCAATTCCTATTATAGAATTAGGCCCTCCAGCATAAGATAAAATTTGGGTTTCGTTTTTAGAAATTTGATTTCTGCTTCTAAATTGACGTTTCCAGGGGAGACTATTATCAATTTTAATTTGAGTTAATTGAACTAATCTATTTCCTACTCCATCATCTCCTCCTAGAATTAAAAAACCCTCTTCTTTTCTATCATCTAGGGTTTTTAAATATGTTTTTTGAGAAAAGATTGGGGGTAATAATCCTTGTTTTGATATGTGTCCCCCAAAGGGGTTAATCCCTGCTTGGACTAAGGTAGATAAGGGATTATAAACCCCTTCATTTAAAATTCCACTTGCTTGAGTTCTAACTCCTATCCTAGATAAGATATTTTGTTTTCCTATAAAAGCAAGTCCTGTGGGGTTTGATAAATCTGTAAAAAAATCAAAAAGTCTATGTAAGTCATTCCCAACACTTTTAGGAACATCAACCCCGCCTCTTAATATAAAATCGCTTCCAACTATATATGGTCCAGGTTGGGTATTAAAATTTTGTTCAAGTTCTTTTGTAACGTAGGGTTGTTTACTAAACCCTAACCCGGGCCTATCAGATGCAGGTGGCGCACCAAATCTTAAAGATCGGAGATTTGTTGTTAAACTTATTAAACTCATTCATTTTTTTTAAAATCCTAAAGCTCCAGCATTAGGACCATTTTCATATTTACCTTTTGCAAAACCAAGTCCAAGATGTGGTTCACCAGGAGCTTGTAAAGCAGCTACAGGTGCTGCTCCATTTAAAGAGCCATCATACTCTGAAGATTTTGGTAAATCATTGTTATATCCATCTAAATACTGTTGGTATCCATTATTTACTTGGGGAAGAGAACTTCCATTTAAGGAATAACTTCCTTTAGTTGTTCCATTCGAATGAAGTTTTGAACTTGGACCTCCATTTCCCATCCCTGTTACTAAAGGGTTTGTGGGGAATTGAGTTCCGTTAAATGCTGTATAATCTGAACCTGCTGAGGTTAACTTGTTTTCTAATGCTGACATAATGTATATTTTAATGTTTATTATAAATACTTAAAAATTATGAATTATTAACTATATTCATATTTTCTATATAAAGGTTCAAGTGGATCTGGGGATTGTTTATTATCTTTAGTAGCTACAATTAACTCTTGTGATAGGTTGTTGTTTTTAGTAAATATGGATTTTAATTGATCCATTTGATCTGTTAAAAAAGTAAATTTATTACCTAATTCTTTTATTCCTTCATTATTATTAGAAATTAATAAAGAACTATTGTTTATATTATTTTTTGGTGTTGGAGGAGGTGGAGTAGTAATTATTTCCTGTTCATATGTATTTTGAGAAAAATTAGAAATATTTTTTTCTCCTATATCTTGGGTAGATTTATCAGGAGGACTAAATCCTATACCTTTTAATAAATCTGTGAAGATTTTATTGGGGCTTAATGCTGAGATGAGATTTAATGGGTTTTCTAAATTACCCGTGTTGGTATTTGATCCTCTTGTATTTTGGGATATAGGGGTTTGATTAGAGAATTGGTTTTTCATTAAAGAAATTAGTCCAAGAGGGAGTTCTAAATTCCTAGTGTTGGTATTTGATTCTGGTATGGGAGGCATTTCAACATTTTTAGATAAATCGGTACCTGCTACAAATACTCCTTTATCTTGATTATTAAATAATGTTAATTCTCCTTTTTTAAAATCCATTAATCCTTGATTCCCATACCCAACAGGAGCTATTGCATCATCTGCAGTTGCAGAAGAAATAGCGGCTAACATACCCCCTACAGCAACAGCAGCTAACCCTATGCCTACAGGACCTAATGCAGCATTTCCTGCAAATATATCAGCTATTGCTTTAGCAATAGATAAACCTCTTAATATTTTAAACCCTGCAATAAGTTTTGGAAGATAAGATAAAGTTAATACACCAAAAAAACCTATAGTACCTGCTGTACTTTCAAATATTGATCCTATAAACCCTGCAAATTTTCCTAAAGGGCCTTCTACCATCATAACAAACATATCTTGCATCTTTAAGATAGCATTATTAAATTTTTCTTGGGTAGTTAACATTGCTGCTCTTTGTAATGCTTCTTCTCCATTTAAAGCAGCAAAAGATTGAGCATTCATAGTTCTATATTGCTCCATAAGAAGCATATCGCTCATTTCATTTGTAGACATGCCTAAGGCATCAGCATATGCCTTTTGTTGAATAACATTTAAATTTTGAAAATCACTAAAAGTACCAATTTGGGTATTAATTTCTTCCATTAAGGTAATTTGGTCATTATTTAAAGCAGCAAGCCTTGCTCTTTCTAAATTAATATTTTTACCTATTAATAATTCTGCTTTTAATTCATTTGTAATAGATTGTTCAAAATTTAATAAATTACCCGCTATTTTATTAACAGTTTCTAGTGTAGTACCTAAAGCTTCAGCTGTAGCTACAGCTTCTGTTAGTTGTTCTGTTGACCCTTTAAATTGAACTAAAGTATATGCAGAAGCTTTACCTATTTTTTCTAAAACTGATCTTTGGTTTATTTGAACCCCCATCTGGGAACCTACTTGAGATGTAATTTCAGCTTGTAAAACAGTTTGATCATTTAAATCCTTTCCAAAAGATTCAGCAAATCTTTGAAGTCTTGCAGTAGCTTCAACAGATGTTCCTACTCTTTCATTTAATAAAGAAAAGGTTTGCACATTTTCTGCATTTATTTTTCCTACTGCTGAAAATATACTAGTATAATTAGAAAGGGCTTTACCCAGTCTTACTGTATTGTAAAAGGTATCTGATGAATAGTTAGTGACCCCTAAAAATTCCTTCCTTATTTTTCTAGATTCATCATATGAAGTACCTAAAGCTTTAGAAAAATCTACGGATTGTTTATTTATAGTACCCATACCTTTACCTAACAAAGCAAATAAAACTGTTGGGTCTTGTAAAGCTTTACCTATTCCTTTAATACTTTTACTTAACCCTACTATATTTGTACTAAGTTTTCCTAAAAACCCTCCAGAAGCTTTACTAATTCCTTTTTCTATATTTGCTCTTTTTTCAGCAAGAGTATTTAATTTTTTTAATGAATTTTCTCTTTCTTGGTTAGTTTTTTGAATTTCTTTCTTTTGTTTAGGGTCGTCAAGGTCAAGTCCTTTAAGTTTTTCTTGTAAATTTTCTAAATTAATAGATTCATTTTCAATATCTTTTTCAAGTTGTTCTAAACCTATCCCTTTTACAGTAAATTGCATTTGGAAAGCTTTAGGTAAATTTGCAAATAAAGTTTTAGTAACCTCTCCGGATTTTTGGATTTCATCTGAATTTAAAAGTGTGTCATAAAGCTCACTATTAAAATTTTCCATTTCATTTACCGCTTCTGAGACGTTTAAGTGTTTAGAAATAGCTTCTAATCCTGGAATTTGTCCGAAAGATTTAAGAAGTGCCCCCATTAATCCCGTAGAGTTTTCGATACTTTTTTGTTTAACTAAAGCAGATTCTAGTTGTCTATTAAACGCTGATTCTAACCCTACATTTTCTTTTAAGATTCCGTTTATTTCAGTAAGATATAAATTTTCTTTATCGGATATATGGTTTCCATCCTTTTTTGTTTGTAAATGTTCTTGTTCTCTTCTTAAATTAGCAAATTGAATCTTTGAAATATCTTTTTGTTTTTCTAATTCTTTAACTGAAGTTTTATAGATACCATCTTTTTGATCAAGAAGTTGAGCACTTATATTATTTAATTTATTAGTTGCTTTTGTAATATTTTGAATTGCGGTTTTACCCTTAGTCATTTCATTTATTATAGATTGAAAGGATTTAAAAGTATAATTTAATTCACTATTCATTAATCTAACTTCATAAGTAAGACCTTTAAATCTTTTTTGTGCTTGATCTAAATTTTTAATCTCAAAAATATCTCCGGGGCTAGTATCTCCTAATTGAGATTTTAAATCAGCAATTGCTTTATTTAAGGCATTTATGTCATTTATATCCATAGCTATAATGTGAGTTTATTATAAATATTTAAAAAATAAATTATTTATAACTTGTTTTTTTAGATCTAGCAAATTCAGGTGCAGATACAGTTCCATCCTCAGAAATTAAAGTTGTAGATGATGATTTTCCTTTAGATGCTTTGTCATAAGCTTCTTTTTCACTGTCGTAAAACTTTTGAATAAAATTAAAAGTAGCATTCCTTAACCATATAGGCATGTTATATACCGTAGGATAATCATAACCTCCCTTACCATGAAAAATAATGTCGTGGATTTGTTTAAATAAGTTTTTTCTATAAGTCGGAGTCAGGCCAAAAAAAGCTGATGTTAATTGGGATTGTTTTTTGTCTCCCATCTTGGCCGCGAAAGGCTAAATCTACATCCGGATTGTTTAGTTGATATTCTTTTCTTAACTCTCTTGAGTCAATAGCTAATAAATAATTACTAACAAATTCGTTTATTTTTTGGGGGGTTTTATCTCCTTCTACAGATGTAATCATAGTTCGGAGTCGAGTGGAAATCTCGGGGGAAGCATCTTTGTCTATTTTTTTATAACCTTCTATTTCTTTAGAAATAGTTTTTTCATCTTTACCATTTAATATTTTGTAAGTAATATTAGTTCCTGAGTTTGGTAAAGTATATTCAAAACTGTTTTGTCCTTTTGAAAGAGAATCAAAATCTATTTTTGTTGAGCCTAACTCAGATAAATCTACAGTTTCTTCAACTCCTCTTACTTTAAAAGTATAATTTTTACCATATCCTA
>Ga0209535_1002265_pt1 | contig 12542 bp, 18 predicted proteins | sample LinPmetageLP28_FD_184041 | JGI IMG/M metagenome (GOLD analysis project Ga0209535, IMG submission 184041) | Marine viral communities from the Pacific Ocean - LP-28 (SPAdes) (version 2) | ecosystem: Environmental > Aquatic > Marine > Oceanic | place: Pacific Ocean | collected 2009-08-22
ATGTTCTTTTGGAACAATCGTTGTTTTATTCAAGCTGGCATGTACTCTTGTGACATTATCTCTCTCCCTTGTTTTTCATTACCTGTTCTAGCTTTTCTTACTCTATCCATCATAGCGTAAAGTTGTTTTGCACCTGCATCAGAAGAGCCATTACCTATATGACTAACTACATCTGCAGGAATTACAAATTCGTTTTCTGATAATGCTGCTGGTTGTTCACCATCAATACTACTTGGTATATTATCAGACATACCATCGCCCATGTTTGTTTCTAAGTATCCGCCTTCTGCAAACTGTGCGAAAGGTTGATTTAATCTAAGACCTGAATCACGTTTAAGAGCATTTTGTATGCCTGTAGACATACCTACATTTAACCTACGGTTAGGGTCGTATTTAGACATAGGGTTATCATCAGGGTTTGCATTATACTCTGGTACCATTGCTCCTGCTACTGCAGGTAAACCTAAAGAACCTAGTTTAGCAGCACCTTTAAATTTATCACCACCACCATAATTAGCTAAAGTTTGTCCAGGATTACTCACCATATTTTTAAATGCTTGTCCACTTGTAATTCCAGTTCCAGCTCCAGCTGTAGCTCCAGCATATTCTTTTGCAAAATTACCTGGTATTGTAGAACCACCCATTAAAGCATTGTTAGCTGATTGAGTTGCACCTGATGCTATATTTGCATTTGGCATTGAACCTAAACCACCAGCGGCTCCTGATAAACCTGCACCTGCACTACCACCAAAACCACCTGTTACAGCACCCATCAATGGGTCTTGACCTCTTATTGCAGCTATACCTGCACCTGTTGCAGCTCCTGCTAACAATGGAGCAAATCCAGCTCCACCTGTCATAAATCCTGCAGCTACTGGTGCAATACCACTTAATAAATCACTAAAGAAACTCATAAGCTTATAATAATCCTTTTATGTTCATTGTATAGTATCATCATTTATTTCCTTAATCTACAGCTTCTGCACCCGAAATGTTAATTGTCAAGCCCGTTGCACTACCTTTAAACTGTAAAGTTTCTGACTCATTCATAATCTGAGTTCCCTTCCATTGAAACGTAGTATTCGCAGCTATGCTAGATGCATTAAATAAAGCATTAGTTGTTCCTGCAGTACCTTGGTTAGGCACTAAACTTAAAAATAAAGTAACTGCACTACCTGTAGTGTTACACACGGTTATATCTTTTACATAAGTACGAGTCCCAGTAGGGCAAGTATAGATAGCCAAGAAAGCTGTAGTGCTTGCTGCTTGAGCTAATCTTGTTGGTGTAATCTTTTGAAATGCCATTAGTTGTCCCCCAACCAATTCAATGTAGCTAGTGCATCTACACTTTCTTTTACTTCATTATTGTTACCATCTATTTGGTTAAAGTACAAACGCAACTGATTTACTAACTGTAGCTCTTGCCCTGCATCATATTCTGTTGGTGGGTTAGTTAAGTTAGGTCCTTTGGTTGATGGTATGTTTGATGACATTAGCCTCTCCTACCGTCTGGTCTAAAGTCTACTCGTGTAGTACCAAGTTGCCATTGTACACCCACATCTTCACTAGCTATCTTAAAGTTCATCTGTCTGCCTCTGGCTCTAACAAATACTTGATTGGTATATTGGTCAATACTAGCAGTAGTTACTACATCTCTTGACAGAGTATTACCTGCACTATTATTACTAGTACCATCAACATTAGAAGTGCTTACTGCAGCTCCTGGGAAGTTTCTAACTCCTACAGTTACTTGAACTTCTGGTGTTAGTGTTGCACCTTGTGCGGTTGCAGTATCAGAGTTAGTGAAGTTTACATCAGGTATGATTCTTTTAGTTAACACAAAACTATCGCCATCCTCTATACCCATATCTGCTGATTCAATAAATGCATCAATAGCTGTTGGGCTATCACCAGGAGCAACTACATTATCTTTACCATCTTCATGCTTATACACGTAACCATTGTGTGTAGCCAATGGAAATTTAATAGTTCCAGGATTAGCCCATGCAGTTCTAGTTAAGTTACCATAATACCAAATCTTTTCTTCATAGTTATATATCACGTATCTGTCTATACTGTTAGAACCACCTGAACAATAAAACCAAATGATTTCGTTAAACTCACTATTGACACCTGCAAAGTTTAAAAAGCCGTTTTCTTTATTCATATCTTCAAACACATATTGTTTTAAAGTACACGGCAGAGTACTAACTCTACCATCATAGGCGAAGAATTTATCTACTCCCATCCAGTAAACAACGTTGTTTGCCTCAGCCACTACTTTAGGAGCAATAATATTTACATTATCACTAATTTCTTGTATAGCAAATACTTCTTCTGTACCTAAAAATTGTAGTGTAGAAAGAGCAATATCAGTAAAGATAAGAACCTCTTGTCTAGTTCTAAATCCAGTAATAATTTGAGAGCCTTGTTTTACTCGTATAAACCCTGCACTGTTAGTAAGCTCAGGTTTCCACTCTGTAGGCTCTGGTCCTGTAGTAGCATCTACATTAGCAAATCTAATAAGCATTGGGTCGAGAGTTCCTGAGTAAACTACTTTAACATAAGTTCCTACTGGACTTGCATTGCCCCCTGGGTCATAGGGTAATGTATAAGTAAAGGTAGTACTTGATGGTACAGTTAATACTTGAAATTCACCTTGATAAGCTGATGGTGCTTGACCATCAAATTGAACCCAATCATACACACTTAAACCATGTCCTGAACTTGTAGTTACTGTTGCAGTTGTACCAGACCTAGTAATACTAGATATAGATATCCCTGTTGTAGTGCTACGACCAAAAGAAGTACAACTAAGAGCTAGTAAATGTCCACTTGCTGCAAACATTACTTTACCTACTTGTTCTGGCACTGCTCTTGAGCCAACTATAGTATTAAGTTGTACTGCACGATTAGTGATATTAGCGTCATACTCAAAGAAAAATATATCACTGTCTTGAATATTATAAATTACATCATTATTAAATTGGTCTTGAAATGTTAATCTAGCTGGAATAGCAATAGCAGTGGCTGCACTGGAACCCCATGTGCCTCTACTCCATGTACCTGCACTCCAGCCATAACCAAAAGTTATTGTAGAAGCACCAACAGGATATTGAAAAGCTGCAACTATACTTGTACCACCACCTGCAGAAACTGTAGATGTGGCTGCTGCAGCCACTGTAATTTCAAATGTGTTATTAGTAACACTAGCTATTTTAAACTCTGTATTTAAGTTAGCAGCTGTTACACCACCAACTGCAGCAGAGCCACTAAAAGTAACATAATCACCCTCTGAGCCACCATGTCCTGTTATGGTGACTACCACTGTGGTTGACTCATCAGTAGTTTTAAAACAGTTGTCTGTAGAAGAAGTTGTTGAAGTTGTAAAAGTGGTTCTCAAAGGAGTTATGTCAGTAAGAGCAGTTCCTTTAAGAATATAATTTTTTTCATTAGTAGCAATACTAACTATTTCATTACTATCTGTTGTGCCGTACTGTATAATACTATTAGCATCGCCCACAAAAGGAGTTATATTAATTGGAGTCCAACCACCTATTTTTTCAGGATAACCTTGTCTAAATCTTATCTTATCGCAAGAATACCAACTGCCTTCAGAAGAGTAATTACTTCTGTCTCTGTTTATTCCTGGTTGAAATATAAGCTTTTTTAGTGCCATATTACTTTTCTCGCATTAGTTCAAAATGAGGTCCATCTTTAAATGATTTCCACGAACCACCCCATACAAAAGGGGTATTGGTAAGTTTTGCTGCTTGACTAAAAGCAACATTAATTGTTTCATAATCTTCAAACTCCCAAGATACTGCACCATCTTTCCATGCATATACATCTACCGCATGTCCTGTAAGATGCCTTGAGTTCATAGTTTGACTTTTACCTGTGTCATACAATATCTGTTGTCTTTCTTTAGTACGCATTCCTTCTGATATACCAAAGTCTATAGTTGATAAACCTATAGCATTCTTAACTAACTTCTGTAAATCAGGATTTACTTCATCTAATTTACCTAATGATTTCTTTGATAGTTTAAACATCATTAAACCTCTAGCCTTTCTTTGCCATTATCTATTATACAAGTTTCATTAGTTTCCATCCAAACTTTTGCACCACAAGATAGTGGTTTATCAGGAGAATATACAACTCTTGATGCTCCTTTTATTTCAACTGTATGTCCGTATATATTTTGCTTTGAAGTTTTAACAGTTATAACAGGCTCTCTTTCTCCTGTTTTTGCATTTCTTTTCATAACATGTTGATTAACGTGTATTCTTTTTATCATCACTTAGTAAATTTTCCTATTGACTTAAGCCCAAATGAAGCACCAATACTAGCCATTATAGACCATTGTAACCATTCTGGGAATGTAGCTAAAAACTCAATGCCTTTAGCAATATGAGGTTGAAAGTATGGGATAAAGCTAAAAATTATTATAGCAATGAAAGTCAGCGTCCATGCTTCATCCTTCCAGGAATCGTCAGAAGCCTTTGCCATAGCGGTTTCCCACTCAACTTTACCTTCTGCTACTTTCTTTTGCACTGCAACTTTAGCATCTATCTCTGCTATTTTTAAATTACTTTTAGCTACAGACTCTTTGCTTTTGTGTTCGAAGTATCCTCCAACCGCTTTACTTAAACCACTAACAACTAATCCAATCATAATACACTCCGATATTAATAATACCTTATTTTATCTTAACGTTAGCATAAATGCATCTTTTAACCATTTTTTGTTTCCCAGTTATAAAAATGAGTAATACCAAATCTACCATAACCATAGGGTATATTTTTCTTGCATTTTAAAGTAGTAACTTCATGCTGTATATAACTAGGAAAAAACAACATACGATTAGGTATACATTCAATAGTTGCATCAATAGGCACAAGTCTAGTATTACCTCCAAAAAACTTCTTTGGTTCTTTATACATCCATATTAAACAAGTAAACTGAACGCTATCATGGTGTGGTTTATAGTAATGGTCTTTATCATAGTAGCCAATAAATGTAGCATCAGTATTAGTAGTAATAAAATTATCATGGTGTAATGGCATAGTTTTTAATACTATATCGTGAAACTCTTTGGTTCTTTGTTTATATGTGTTACGTAATATAGGGGATACAGTTGCTCCTTTGTCTGTATAAAAATCCCACATATGAAATCTAAATGCATTAGATAATGGTTTACCTTTATCGTGTGCAACTGGCACATCTTTATCTGTTGCTTGTTCTTTTTTAGGTTGGGTTAAATACATATTAAGTTCGTGCCATACAGCAGACAATTCATCTTGGGTATACCAATTATCTATAACTAAATAAGGGCATTCTTTTTTTTGATTATATATCTTTACATCCCAATCTTGTTTAACTGATTCTATAATTGCACTCATGTTTTACTTTTGTACCTGCCATCTCGTTTGCATAATCTTTTGAAAGGAATCAGTCTGCCTTTATATTCAACAACAACTTCGTGCATTTTTCTACCCATAAATTGTATGGTATACACAGGTTTATCACATTCTATTAAATGTAATGTATCCCATTTGACAATATTAACCCAACGATATTTGTTGACTTCTAGTTCTTTTTGTCCTGGCACTCTGACATATTCTTTATATTTACCCCATAAAATAAATGCAATAAAGTTTCCTTCATGGTCATGCATTACTTGTTCTACTGGTAATATTTTAGAAAAAAAGAAAGCAAAGTATGGTGACCAGAATCCCCACCTTAATAATGTTGCATGGTTAGTTCTTGTAATTACATGTGATGGTCCTATACCCCATTCAACTCCATTAGCCATTACGTCTCCTACAAGTCTTTAAGTAGAACCTTATCAAACCCACCGCTTCCGTCAGATTTAGGAACTAAAACATATTCTTTTATGTTAGCTTTGTTTACAGCAGCAGCAATACGATTACCATGATTATCTGTTTGTGGTTTAACTAATTCTGTATCAGATATATTTGTAATTTCATTTGCATAATCTCCTGTATATTCTGTATAAATATCTTGATTATCTCCATATACACAGTAGTGTTCTGGTTTAAAACAACCAATAACTTCTACTAATTCTTTACTTGCGTTAAATTGAAACTTAAATAAATCATCATCTATTGTGTTTGTTTTACTTATATCTACTTTTGTTGTCTTAGATATAGGCATAACAATATCTGATTTTAAAGATTGTGCCCATGTATAAGCATCTTCTGTTGTACCTCTTACATAAACAGCTTGTGTATTTAATAATGCGTATTTTGCATCTACATGGTCAGTTATATAATCAACTCGTAGATTATCAGGTACAGTAACAACAGGTAATACTTGTCCTTTCTTATAAACTATTTCTATTTTTTTTGTAGCTGTATCTAAATCATAAAAATACTTTATGAAATTTTTCTCATATAACACATCATTTTGCATAGCTTCACTATTTTTATTATCAGGCTCTGTACTACAGTTATGTACACTATACTTGTTGCCTTCCATTGACACACCCCATATATTAAATTCCCATGGATAAATCTCATCTGGAAATACTTTTAATATTTCATCTTTTATTTTTTTTGATTCAGCATCATCTGTACCAGCTAAATAAGTTCTATGCTCTACTTTTTTATTTCTTACCCATATTCTATATAACGTTGGTTTACTACTCATTATGATACCGCTCCTTGAACATTACTATTACCGTCTTCCCATGTTAATGAATTACCAGCTAAATTAATAGCTTTACCTGCTGCTCCACCAGCTCCACCAGCACTACCGTTTCCATTTTTTCCTTGAACTGTTCCAGCACCACCAGCTCCAGCAGCTCCTGCAGCACCAAATCCTCCAGCTGCACCACCAGCACCTCCAGCATTCGCATTACCTCCTTGCGTATTACCTGCTCCACCAGAACCAGCAGCACTTATAGAACCAGCTTGTCCATTTGTCCCAGTACCATTGCTTCCTGCTCCACCAGCACCAGCAGCTCCGCCATTTTGACCAGCACCACCACCGCCACCGCCACCGCCATAAAATAAAGTGGTTGTAACACTCATACCGCCTTTTTGTTGAGAAACTGATACTTGTTTTCCAGCACCACCACCTCCACCACCTCCACCACCACCTCTGATGAAGCCACCATTGTTTTGAATAGTAGTAGCAAAACCTAATTGAATAGCTTGTCCACCAGCAGCACCAGCAGCAGCTGTGTCTGTATTAGCACTACCAGCAGCACCAGCACCACCACATGCTACTATTTGACTGTTATTAATAATTTTTAATGTATCACCACTTGCAAATGACCCTGTTGCTATTGCGTGTTGTCCTGTACCAGCTGAACCTACAATGGCTTGTACGGTTAGAGTTATATCTGAACTACCTGCTACATATGTACCACCTCTATTATTAAAGATATTGTAGTTTTGTGTGGTTGATGAAATAACAAGATTAATTGCAGGTCTATTAGATGAACCATAAAATTGCGACATAGCAATAGTTCCGCTGCTTGGAATATTACCAGAATCTCCAGTTGTACCTGATGGTACATTACTACCACCAGCATAATATTCAGACATTGATATAGGGTTACTACCCCCAAACTCTGTTTGAATGGCTGATAATGCTAACGCTGACCCTGCACTTGGTATTGCCATTTATTTTCCCTTTTTAAGTTCGTCTACTTCAGCTTTTAAATCTTTTATAGCTTCAATAAGAACACCGACCATATTGCCGTAAGCAACTGATTTAATCTTATCTTCTGTATCATCTTCTTTTACAACTTCTGGTATTATCTTTTCAACTTCTTGAGCTATTACACCCATTTGTTTTTCACCATCAAAGTCAGTTCTGTTAAAAGTAACACCACGCATTTGACATACTTTATCTAAAGCATTAGGTATTGTTTCAATATTTTCTTTTAGTCTTTCGTCTGAGAAAGCAGTTACATCACTACTAAATGTAGCAGCACCACCAGCAGACATATCTAATGTTAGTGCTATTATTCCACTACCGCCATCATTACCAGCAAATGTAATATCTTTATCTTGTACTTCGGAAGCAAATCTAAAATTTTGTGAACCATCATCTTCTATTCTACCAATATTAGTTCCAGCTTTTGCAAGATAAACTTGCCCACCAGCAGTGTCTAAAATAATATCTCCAGCAACATCAAGTGTTAAATCACCTGAACTTAAATCAATCTGTGTACCATCAATGGTTATATTATCTACGACTACACCAGCATTCGCAGTTACCGCTCCGCTAAAGGTTCCCGTAGTGGCTGCTACTGAACTATTAAATGTAGCCGCTCCCGCTTCACTCATATCTAATGTTAATGCTGTTATGTTAGAACCACCGTCATTTCCTTGAAAAATCATATCCTTATCACTAACTGCTGCTCTAATAGTTAAGTTACTACTACCCATACTAATTTCGCCTATCTCTGTAGTAGCATCATCAAATAAAATAGAGCCACTATCAGAATCTAAAGTAATACTTCCTGCTACATCTACAAGTAATGAACCTGTAGATAAATCAATCTCTGTGCCATCAATAGTAATATTATCTACTTTTACTCCACCATCTGACTGTAAAGATGTTACAGCGGTAACTGCATCAACAACATTAGTGCCGTTGTTGTATACCCACATAGTTTTACCTGCTGGTACTCCAATTCCTGAACCAGAAGGAGTCTTGACAGTGATAATATCAGCTGTACCGTTGTGAACTAAGTAATTTTTTTGTATTGCTGGAACAATTAAGTTTTGTGCTCCACCTGATGTACCTGTTAAATTAAGTCTTAGATGACGAGCTGATTGTGTAGCATTTGAGTTTGTTAAAGTAAGAGTTACTGCACCACTTGAAAAAGCTACATCTACAGTACCTACAATAGCTTCTTCTAAAGCTGTACCTAAATTAGTATTAGTAGTTGTACCCCAACTACCTGATTGCTCACCTGTATTAATTAATTCTACTTTTAAATCTGAATATGAACTAGCCATTTCTTTCTCCTATTAGCTTGATTTACCTGCTAATGGAACGCTTGTAACGTGAATTTTGGTATGTCGCTTTCCATTCCACGTGGCACCACAATCTGAGCAAGTTCCTGATTTATATTCCTCTGCATCTACACTCATTCCACAATTAGAACACTCTAGATGTACTTCATATTTACATTGTATTATACCACCATTTAATTTTTTTGCTTCAATTATCATGCTGCTATATCCTTCCAATTTGGTGTTTGAGATGTATCTACTAAGCCCCATACTAATGTAAATCCGTTTGTTTCACAAGTGCCACTAACACCTGTAACAGATGCTGTAGCTCCTCCTGTTGCACTTGAACTTCCAATAGCCGTAGTAGCTACTAATCCTGTTATAGGTATGGTATTACTAGTTGTTTGAGTTACTGTACCTACAGCACTTGTACCAACAACACCTGTAACTGCCACGTTTGCTTTTGCAACCGTAGTTACTGAACCTAAAGCACTTGTTCCAGCTACGCCTGTAGTTGCTGCGTTTGCTTTTGCTACAACTGCCTCTGAACCTAGACTTACTATCCCAGACATTCCTGTAACTGCTGCGTTTGCTTTTGCAACTGTAGTAACTGTACCAAGAATACCTGTACCTGCTTCTCCTAAAACTTCACCTGATTTATCTCCAGTAACAAGAACAGAAGCTAATGTAGTAGTCCCAGCTACACCTGTAACAGATGCACTAGCACCAGCACTAATTGTAGTGGTTCCTATAGACCCAGTTGAACTAACACTTACAGAGCCTTCACCATAAGCAAGAGCGTTCCAACTGGAGCGTCCCCATCCGTCTAAAGGTACTACTATTCCTGCCATATCAGTTTCCTAATGGGTTGTCATTAATAATATCGTATACTTTACCAATCTCTCTTTCCATCCAAGCAGATAATTTATCTTCTATATCTCCCATTTCTACATCGAGTTTCTCTAAACTTTCCCAGACATCATCAATATTATCGCTATTAAACTGCACTCGTTCTTCAGTTGTAGTTAGTCTATCATTTAGTGTACCTGTATCACTACCAGCTACTTTACCTTCCATAGCCACTAAACGTGTGCTTAGGTCTGACATCCACCATACGAACCCACCTGCTGCTGGAACTACTGATAAGACTATCGTAAGTAGCACTGCTGGTGAAAGCATCAATGTCTTGCTCATATATCATCTCCTGTGTTAATAACACTGTTTCTTGAATTGTAATTGTTTCTGGTATAGAGGTCAATGTAACTAGGTTTATGACACTTATTTGCCCCAAGTTATCAGCGTTTGTAGTAGGCTTTTTAACTTCAACCACATCTTTTGCCTTGCTAGTTTTAGTCGATTTATCAGCGACAGTTTTGTCTTTAATTGTTTCTTTTTTTGTGCTGGTTTTCTTAGTATCTTTTTTCTTTTTGTTGACACTTTTTTCTTCTTTGGCTTTTGGTTCATCGGTGCCTCCGTTTGATACGATGCTGTCATCATTTGTTTTACTCTCTGGCTCTGTCTCTTGTTCATCATTTTTTACAACCTCCATGTCTTCTTGCATATCAGGCTCTTTTAATTCTTCAGGGGTTTCTATTTCAACTATCTCAGACTCTATTTCTATAGGCTCTTCAATATTTATTTCAGGTAGTTCTTGAATCTCTTGAATTTCTTGTACAGCCTCAATTTGAGGAGCAACTTCTATAGCTTGAATTTCTACAGTGGGTACACTGATAGGCATATTTATACTAGCTATTTCTACAGGTGCATCTATTGACATATCTGTAGGTATATCCATGTTCATATCAATACCAATATCCATATTACCTATTTCAGGAGTTAATTCAATAGTTGGTATTTCGGGCATTATTTGAACATCTTGTATTAAATCTAAAGTAACTTCAGTAGATAAATCTATAGTGCCAATCATAGTAGGTTCAATAACAACAGTCTCAACAACAGTCTCAACAACAGTCTCAACAACAGTCTCAACAACAGGTACAACCACAACAGGTTCAATAACAACAGGAGCTACATAATCTTGGTATGTTACTAATAGCTCATAGTTATCGGTAATAGGACCTAGCCAACTACTTGAGTCTCCTGTATCAATACCTTGTAAGCTAAATGTAATTCCAGTCTCACCTGTTAAAAATGTATCATTAATAGATTTAGTAAACGTGTGATGAGTCCAACCATCTTCGTAAGGCACCGCTATTGTGTTAGTAGAAATCTCAGTGCCTGCTCCGTTTTTTAAAGTAACATTAGTAACAATCGTGTCATCGCCACCAGCAGTGCACCAACCATTAGGTGTGTTACCACAGCCATAGCCGTGATACTTAATAGTAAGACCTGTAATTTCTTTATTGGCTTCTAACCCAGAAGTATCTACAGATTGAGTGATAGTTGAAGTTTGCCCTTTAAATCTTATAGTGGGACTGTTACCAGCATCATTGTAAGAATTAGCATCCCGCTTAACATTAGAATCAGATAGTGTCCATCCATTAGTATTCTCGTCAAATGTATTGTTATCTAGTAGGTTGTCCGAAGTAGTTGTCTCGGCGTGGCTTACTAATATTGACATGCAAGACATTAGGGTTGCCCACAATATTATTTTTGTCATCTATTATTCCTAGTTCTATGTATTTAGCTTTCGCTTCTTTACCCACTAATCCATCTATAGGACACGGGCTTCCTGCAGCCAGCATGGCTGTAAAAACTCTATTGTCTTGGCATAAGATAGCCGTAGCTGATACCTTAAGTCCAAGTTGAGCAAGACTTCTGCTAAGTTTGATTCGTTCACAATTTTTGTCAACTACGTGTATACCAGCTGACGCATTAAATAATCCTGTACCAATAGCACCACTTCTAACTACTACACAAACATCCATAGCACCACCAATAGAAATTGAAGGTGAGATAGCTGATGCTGGCGGCTGGTCTTTGTAATAGATATTTGAGTCAGCCGCAAATATTGTAGCTGTATGCGTAAAAGTTATTACCATTATAGCTATAAAAAATAAACGTTCCATTAGCTTATATACTTAAGCTATTCGTATGATTGCATTAGAAGCATCAGCTGCAGGGAATACTACTGTAAAGTCTCCTGCTGTAGATGTCTTATCTGCACCAAAATCTAATACTGCTACCGATTTGTCTCCTTGAGTATCATTGTATATTAATGCTCCACGAGCTGTAACCGTAGCTGTAGAAAATGTTAAATCATTAAAATCTAAAAATGCTGTAGTTCCAGATGATGTAGGAGCAACAGCGGTAAGTGCTGCACCTGCTGCTGTATATCCTGTTCCTGATGCTTCACCAGAAGTTGTGTATGCTGTAGTAGCAGCACCTAAAGAAGCTGATGAAGTATATAATGCTAATTTAAAACTATCAGCGTTCGTATTACCACGAGCCACTGATGTACTAAATGCATGAATACCGTTCAACAACTGAACTTTAAATGACGTACACATTGCTTGAGAAATTGCCATTTTATATCTCCAAAAGTTTAGTTAATTCAGAATGCCCTGCTTCATGCAGTTTATT
>Ga0209535_1002268_pt1 | contig 12531 bp, 25 predicted proteins | sample LinPmetageLP28_FD_184041 | JGI IMG/M metagenome (GOLD analysis project Ga0209535, IMG submission 184041) | Marine viral communities from the Pacific Ocean - LP-28 (SPAdes) (version 2) | ecosystem: Environmental > Aquatic > Marine > Oceanic | place: Pacific Ocean | collected 2009-08-22
ACTTGGATCAAGCGGTTCGACCAGTTTTAACTATGGCACTGGTAGTAGTGCTGCAAGTATTGCTAACAATCTTTCAGGAAACGATGTTTCAACATCTGCTGCACAACCTGCCAATATAGTTTTTCAATTTGATACTCCTAGTGCTAACGCATATCAAACAGTCAGATATGATGGCGTTACAATAACTGGAAACACTAGCGCAAATAGGTCTATAGGAGGTTGTCTTATGACCTACCATCAAGGAGCAATGACTGGGATTAGATTTCAATTATTTAGTGGAAATATATATGGCTCATTTAGTTTATATGGCATTGCTAAATAATTGTTTAATAGTAAACAAAAAATTATAGGACTTAATAATGACACGTTATCACGCAACCGTTGACGGAGATGTACCATTTACTGCTGAAGAAGAAGCTGAATGGGACGCACAAGAAGCAGAATGGAACGCAGGTGCTAATGATCGATCAGAAGCTATCGTTAGAGAAAAACGCAACGATTTACTAGCTGAATCCGATTGGACGCAGATTACTGATGCAACTGTTGATAAAACAGCTTGGGCTACATATCGAACAAGTCTTAGGGACATTACAACACATAGTAATTTTCCAGATTTAGAAGAGGCCGATTGGCCTACAAAACCAGAGGTATAAACAATGACTACTTTTGTCGTTACAGTAGCAGCAGGGAAATTTGTAATTGATGGAGTCTCTCAGAAAGCTTTTACTGCCATAGAAAGTTGGGTTGATCCCAGAGCTGAGTAGATGAATGATAGCAGAGATAACTATACTAATTGCTTCGGCAGAAAAGGCTTTTAATTTAATTGAAAAAGGATTAGAAAACAAAAAGCGTTTTGACTCTTTGCATAATGAGATTGGATCAATTTTTGAAGCAAAAGAAAAAATTGATAATGCTCAAAATGAGTTAAACAAAAACGAAAAATACGATGATGCTTCGTTAAATCAATACGCTCAAGAAGTCTGGAAAGCAAAGGAAGCTAGTAAAAAATATGAAAAACGGCTAAAAAAAATATTTAGTGATGCAGGAAAATCACCTGCTTACTATGAGTTTGTAGCTATTAGAGAAGAAAGAAAAAAAGAACTAATACAACGAGAAAAAAAAGAAAAAGAAAAAAGAATAAGAATAGCAAAGAAAAAAAGAGAGTTTAATGAATTGCTGTTTTTAGTCGTTGTATGTGTAATTTTAATGGGCGGTGGTGGCTGGATAATTTCTTTTATTGGATCGTTATAATGGAGTATCAAGTGCTTTTTAATGTGGCAGTAGGCGTGTCGGGATTTATTGGAGGCTGGCTAGTTAATAGGGTCTTTGTCTTGCTAGATCGAATAGATGCCGATATGAAGTCTATCGCTGTGCAGTATGTCACTAAAGAAGATTATCGTGAGGACATTAGAGAAGTTAAAGAAATGCTTGGTGCAATCTTTAAACGACTTGAGACTAAGGCTGACAAATGAAACTTGATCCTGTTTTACTTAATATGGCCTGTTCATGGTCTATGAAGGCTTACAACGAAAATAATCCAGACACTATTAAAATAGAAAACAAATGGACTTCTACTACTGCCTATTTTGTTAAGCGTAAGTCAGTAGACATCATTGTGTTCAGAGGGACACAATCGACCGCTGATTGGATTTTTAATGCCAGTGCTATACCTGTACCGTATGCAGGTCGCTTCTGTCACGGTGGCTTTGCGACGGCTCATGCCTCTGTTTGGGGTCAGATCAAGAAGCTTATCGATTATAAGAAGCGTACTCTAATATGTGGGCATAGCTTGGGCGGTGCGCTTGCAGAGCTAACAGCCGCTAAACTAAACAAAAAGCACCCTAACTTAAGTCTGATTACTTTTGGCAAACCTAATACATTCTTCAAAGGCTTTAAACGTCCTATGGAACTGGACGATCAAATCTCCTGTGTGATGGGCAGTGACATTGTAGCCAAGATACCTCGGTTCTGCTACGGCCCGTCTAAATCACAGACCATGCTATACTTTGCTAATTCTGGTAAGAACTTTATAAACCCAGCCAAGAAGGACAAGGACGGTGGTGTATCTGATGCCATCTCCGATCACTTCATGGATGGATATAAGAAACGCTTAAAAGGATTCATAAAGGAGCAAAAAAATGAGACTACTGATACTTAGTGCTATTGTGATGCTATCTGGCTGTACGTCTGTTCAGCAGGTCATGGATAACAAGGATCTGTACTGCAACCAATTATACAAAGGAGTACGCGCTGTCGGTCGTGGTGCATTAAGCGCAACCACTGGAGTAATAGTGCCCGATGTCTGCGATACCATTGATGTTTTGGCCGAGCAAGTAACTCCAACAGATGAGGTAGGAGCTTAATGTCTCTTAAAGGCATTTTAGGAGCGTTAGCACCAACTTTAGTAAATGTTGCAACTAGCGGTAATCCAGTTGCTAATATTGCTATAAAAATGGCAGCTAAGAAATTAAATATGCCTGAGACTTCAACGTTAGAGCAGATTGAAGAATTGGTCGAACGAGAACCAGACAAAATTCCTGCTTTGACTCAAACCGAAAACGAATTAAAAGCGATGGAAATTAATTTAGAGTCTTTTAAAGTGGAAGTAGATGATAGAAAACACGCAAGAGATACTTTTAAAAACGATTGGACACCTAAAGTTTTTGGTATATTAGCTCTTATTTTATATGGGGTGTATGTAATGACTGTAACAATCATGCCCCATGATGCTAATGATGAAACCATCATATCACTCGTGCTCGGCCAGCTATCTGGGGTGCTAGGGACAATGGCCGCATTCTGGTTTTCTGGATCAAGTACAAAGTGAGTAAAATGATAAAATTATTAGAACAACTTAAACGACATGAGGGTTTTGAAAGTCACGTTTATGACGATAGTGGCAAAGACATCGAAAACAATGGGAGGCTGACGATAGGAATCGGCAGAAACATAGACCCTAGAGGCGGTTTAGGTATAACTGAAGAAGAGGCCATGTATCTGCTTGAAGCGGATGTCCTGCGGTGCATTAAAGAAATAAGCGGAGAGTATTCGTGGTTTGGACAGCTTGATGAGGTTAGGCAAGAAGCTATCATAAATATTTTTTTCAATCTTGGCGCTACAAAATTTAGGCTTTTCAAAAACGCTATTCAGTGCCTTGAAGGTGGAGACACGAAAGGAGCTGCAATAGAGTTTCTTGATTCTAAGTGGAGCCGACAGGTAGGCAATCGAAGCTTTGAGCTTGCAGAACAATTAACTACTGGACGATATGCTGAATGAAACAACTTTTTATATATAAATTCAATATGGAGAGGTGTATTGATGGAGATTCTGTTATTGGTTCTGCTGAGTGTGGTTTTGACGTTAGTGTACGGATTTCTGTACGCCTTAATGGTTGTGATACTCCCGAATCCAGAGGAGGAACTAAAGAAACCAAAGCACACGCAAAACTTGCGTCTGAATACACAAAAAAGTTTTTTACAGAGAGCGGTCCGTTTTTTCTTGAGTCCCAAAAATTAGATAAATTTGGAAGGTCTTTAGGAAGAATTTACAACTGTAAAGATAAATGTCTAAATGATTTATTAATCAAAAACTATCTTGCAGTTGCTTATCATGGTCAAAACAAAAAAGAAGTTAAGGAAGCGCATGAAGCAAATAGAAAAATGCTAATGTAAAACAGAATGATAAGCTTTAGTTTCTTTCATGTAATCGAAAAACTTATTGCTAATTTCATCAGTAGAAAAAACAAATTCTTCAAGGTTTGATAAATTCCACGCAAGAGTGGCTATATAACTAAAATCATTTTCTGAAAAATTCTTTTCAGCACTCTCAATCCAATCATCAATCTCTTCTTGACTCTTAGATAAAAAAATTAATGGTTTCATTTTAATGCCTTCAATAATAGTGGCAGACGATATATGCTAGTAAGATACCGATACTTTAAAATTCTAGCAGCTTCTTTGATTCTTCTAACACTTATTTTTTCTCCAGCTTTATAGTCTTGACCACAATCAGTTTTCCAAAACCAAAATTTAGCACAGCAACCCATAACATAAACTAAATTATCTGTTAGACAAACTGAAGCAAAAACATAGGCATCACATTTTTGATTTCTAAGATAATCTGTAAGCATTGCACTGTTATTACCTCCAACACGAGGAAATCGAGAGTTACTGCTTTTTACGTCTATTTTTATGTTTTCGGCTAAAAAATCGTAATCATAAGTGTTTTCAACAGTATGAGGTATATTTAACCCATTTAAAACCTGAGAAACTGCTAACTCGCCAAGAATGCCTGTAGCAAAAGAATTTTTATTGACTGAGCGTCCATTCAAACTATCAGGTCCATTATCAGCAATCTCATGCCATAAATCAGGTATTTCAATTATTACTGGTGTCATAAGTCGGCCAAGGAACGTGGATCCCCATTTTGTCACCAAAATGTCTATTTAGCGTTTCAAATACTTTTATGTATTCAACCTTATGTGCTTTAGACGTTGAGTCCTTACCTGTCATGGCTTCTTGTACAGGTTTCCATAAATGCTCTTTTACGCCTGCCATAGTCCAATCAATAGATGCCTTATGTTCTAAAACTTTTTCCATGCCGTAACCAGCAGCGTTCAATTCATCAGCCATAAGCTGACACCAAACGTGGAGCGCGGAGTTTTGTTTTAAGCTACGCTGCTTACCAGTAGCCCACTTTATTACTATGTACTTATCTTTAGCGTACAAAGCATCTATATGGTCCTTGAACTGTTTCATTGTGTGTTCGCTGTTTACAACCCAGTGCTGACCTTCGTTAATTTGCATATTAAATATATCCCACAAAATTGATTCGCTCATTGTTACCAAGTTCTCTTTGTTCTTGAATAATTTTAAATTGTTCTCGATAGTGTTTAGCAACGTCTTTAAGGTTTTTTTTGTAATCTTTAGCTAACCCAATGTTTTCACGTTTTTCTTGCAAAATATCAATAGCTTGTTTACCTAATGTTTTTAAGGCCCATCGGTGAAAATCTTCAGGATTACTGCCCAGTTTTTGGTGGCAACTAAAACAATGAGCAAAACTATTCATTGGATCATATCGTACAGCGTAAGCTCGCCTTCCATAATAGTGGCTACAGTGCAATCCTTGACTGTTTTCTTCATACTGTTTACCACAGCACTCGCAGGTCCAATTTGTTCGCGCCCTAACACATTTGCTAAAATATTTATCGGCTGGACTTATTTTCATGCAGAAACCTTTAAAATCAAATATTGATTACTATTTTTGTCGGCATATTGTTTAACTTTGTAATCGAAAGATTTTGATTTGCAATAAGCAAAAATGGAATGATATTGCCTTCGCATATCATCGTAATTATCAAAGGTCAAAGCCTCATCAAAATCCATTTCAAGAAAACTTTGAATAAAAGCATTCCGAGGCTGCTTAACAACCTCAGAATTTATTTTTATTATTTTAGGTTGCGGCCTCAAAACGGAATATCCTCAAGTGTCGATTTTGATTTTTCTTGAACCTGCTCTGGCTGATCGACAGGTTCAGACCATTTAACCGACAGATATGGTTTACTACCATCGTCAGGCACATTTTTCCATCCTGTAAGAGTTATCTTGCCGTTATCGTCTAGCGTAACTTTGCCGTTTTCAAAGTCAGACAGAAGCGATTTTAGGCGGTCTACATCAAGTTTAGCGTAGTATCCATCGGTAAATTTACTTGGCGATAGATTTAAAAGTAAAGAATATCGGTTGGCCATTTAATATCTCCGTTTGTGATTTTACATAAGTGTCGGCTTCTATCAGGATTGGCAAAGCCTTTTCAAAAAATTCATCATCTTTTTTTACTTCGATGATAAAAGGTTTTAAATCAGGGTGGTAACTAGCAAAAAACATAGACTGAATCTCCATTATGTGCATCTGCATCTGCACTTGCTGAATGTATTCCGTAGGTAATTTTTTGTTCTTCATGTACCTGACATGGGTGCTTGCGCGAGGACATTTGATTTCTATAGCACAATCTTTTTCATCAAAGGTAAAAACGCCATCAGGACTACAGCCTATATCGTGGTCATCCAATAAGTAGAAACCAACCTCTTTGATATCGACATCAAGAATGGTTGCAAAGAAATCACGAGCCTCTGACTCTCGCTCTGTGCCGCGCAGCATATCGTCATTCCTAAACGTGTCTACAGGCTTACCAGACATCTTCTCAGCAATGACTGCGTTGAGATAAGTATCTCTAGTCGTTGAGGTAGTTTTTGCGCCTTTGGTCGTTACAAGAGCTTTGATAGCACTTGCAGTAGAACAACCTGCTCGTGCCTCAAGCCACTCCTGACTGCCTTGCTGGCAGTATTTAACCCTCACGATTTTTTCCTACTAGCTTTAATCCTTTCTTTTTTCACTTCAATCCTACCTTTTAGGAGGTTAATTTGATCTTCTGAAATGTTCCAATCTTTAGACTTTATAGCTTCTAAAGCTTCTTTTTCGCTGACATTTACCTGATCAAGCTGTTTTCTTAAATCCTGAACGTCTTCAGAATACCAACGCTTGCTTTTTTTGTTAGTTTTGCGATCACCATGCGTAGCAAATTCTGCGTCATCGTCAAGCTTAGGGTCTGAAATTAAAAAGAGGCTTGCTAAAAGGTATCTCTTAGCGTAGGTGTAGCAACCACCAGTGGCTTGAGCACCGACTTTTTCCTTATCGACAAGGCAGGTTTGACTGTGATGCTGACCGCTTGCTAAATGTCTTAAATGTATACGGACACCTGCGTCACGGTCTTGATTGATATCTTCAAAGTAAAAGAAGATTCCGTTGTCAGCAAAAGCTTGAGTTGCTGGCGGCAACAACGATTCCAATTTGTGATATTGGTTTTTTATATGTGCGTTGATGCCATTTTTTTCAGGCGTGATAAAACTTTTTTGCGCCTCATAAAAAGAGTGCCAAAATATTTGATTATCCATGCGAGACTCCCATCTCAGTTGTAGGAAGTGTAATCCTAAACTAATTTGATATTTTGTGCAAGTATGTTTTTTTTGGTTGAAAGAGGATGTGCTAACAACCCGTGAGCGATCGGCTTGCGATGGGAGGAAACAAGATGTAGTAGTTGGTTCTACATATTGTTAGCACATATTGTATATTTTACAGCAACGTAATCGTTGTGTATACTGTTCGATCGGTGTGATAAATCCTGACCGATAAAACTCAGCGATATGGCTTATGGACAGCCTGAAACGTCCAGATAGCGCAGTGTTCCGAGAGTGATGGGATCGTGCCTGATCAGCAAAGTGACGGCAACAAACCGAGTTAGTGGACACAAAAGGTGGGGTTAGACGAGCCTCCAATGATGGGAAATCGTTTCGGCAATAGCAACACTGCGGATTATGCTCAAAAGTGCTTCTAGGTGTCCCAAACCATCTAAATGACTTTTTTGCCTATATAAGTGTAGTTTTTGTTGAAAGTTTGTTTAGTGTGTGTATAATTAAACCATATAGAGGCATTCCGCTTCTTTGATGGGAGAAAGATATGATTACTAAGACTTATTTTACTGTTGAGCAAAAAACTTTTAATTCACCTAAAGGTATGGGTGTTTGGGGATGGTCTAAACGCTCAAAAGAAACAACTGATCGCGCTGAAGCACAGCGTTTGTTAGCAGAAGCAGCAGAGTATAAAGCCAACTGGATAGCTCAACAATTATCAGAATCCACAGATCAAGGCGCTATTGATCATCTTCTTAAAATACAAAAAAACACAGAGTTTCGTATTGTCGAAGAAGAAAAAACATTCACACACGCTTCTTATTACGGCTACAGTGATGTTCATGCTTATGAGATAGTTAAAATTATCAGCGACAAAACTATTGAGATAAGGAAGATGGATACTGAGCATGATATCTCCCATCTAAAACAGTATGCAGGCGGTTTTGCTGGGCACGTTGCAGACCAGCGCAATCAAAAAGTGACTTACGCAAGCAACCCAAATGCTGAGGTGATCAGAATTAGGCGCAAGAAAAATAACTCAGAAGAATGGGGTCACGCAGGTCTACGTTTTGGTCTCACGCAAGAGCCTTACGCTTTTTACGATTACAACTTTTAATTTAGCAGCGCCTCTTCGGAGGCGCATAATCTTGATGGGAGAAAATATATGTTTGATGTTTATTGTCCACATTGCGGCGAACCTTGCGACCAAGACGCATTCCATGACCCAAAGGCTTACGATGCGCCAGATGGTAGTTACAAGCAGTCTGCTGCTCTATTTAAAGCTAATGGTTGCGGTATGTTCCAAGCTAAACCGCAGATTTGCACACGGCCTGTAGTAGAGACTCCTGAGCGTATGGAGCTGATAAAGGCAGGCATGAAGTTTAGTGAGCATCCTGACGAGTGGTTGATGTTCGTTTAACCTTATTATGAATGGGAGAAAGACATGATAAAACTAGAAAAAGCAACGGTAACGGATGTAATCCAAGAAAATATTGATGATTTAATCGCCTTCGATTATGACGAGCCAATGGCGATTATTAACCCACCTCGCAAGGTCTCTGACGAGATAATGGAGGTTTCGGTAAGAGCTGATGGGGATGCCTTAGACTTAATGTCCAGCACTTGGGAAGAGGTTAATGAGATTCAAGCCGATATGTGTGCTGCTTTTGCAGGCAGAATCAGCCATGATGAATTTTTTATAAAGTATGAAAAACATTACAAAATGGCAAAAATTAAGCTACTTAATGCTTTTTCAGATCGAATTGTTGAAGTTCATCAATATAATCAGAGTGAGGCAGAATTATGTTAAGCGTTGCTAAAATTTCTGCTGTAATCTCGTTAGTAGCTGCAATAATGTGGGCAGGTTCTCTTGATTTTGAGGACGCAATAGCGGAGGAGTTGCATTATTGTTCTGAAGTGCTGCTTTGGAAAACCAGTAGTTTAGAAAATAGGCGTTTTGGTCATCCTGACTACAAAGGCATTTATGAGGAGGTATGCCGAGGTTATGAGAATGGATGAGTTCAGCCTTAGACCTCATCAAACCATTGCTGTAGATGCGCTTAGGGACAGCCTAAAGGCAGGAAATAAAAGAATTATCCTTAGCGCACCTTGTAGCATGGGAAAAACACACATTGCTGGTTACATAGCAATGAAGGCCGTGCAAAAGAATCCCAACATGAGAGTGGCTTTTTTTTGCGATCGGCTAAAGCTTGTATCTCAAACGGAAAAAGTTTTCCAAGATATGAACCTCAAGTATTCAGTCCTACAAGCTGATGATCCTCGCTACGACCCAAACAAAAGCATACAGATAGTGAGCACGGCTACTGCCATAAGGCGTAAGCACTTCACTTACGATTTAGCTATAATTGATGAAGCGCATCAGATGTACAAAGGTCTGTTGGACCTAATGAAACGCTATAGCAACGTAGTTCATATCGGCCTTACCGCAACTCCGTACTCTCGTTCTATGGGTTCAGAAGGTTTATGGCAGGATCTTGTTGTCACCACTACTCCGCAAGAATTGATGGATCAAGGATGGCTTTGTAAAACTGACTATTATCAGTCAAGAACTGCTGATTTTTCTGATGTGAAGCTCAAAAAATCACACACAGGTAATGCAGACTACGATTCAGAAGCGCTAGGACAGCGCATGGCTGCAGATGAGACACTTGCTGGTGATATTGTAGCCAATTATGTAAAACACTCTGATGGGCTTACTAAGAGGGCTGTGTGCTTTGCTCCGAGCATTGCTTACAGCAAAAGCTTAGTTGAAAGATTTAACAAGGAGATAGGTCAAGAGATAGCAATACACATAGATGGTTACGATGATGTGGAGACCCGAAGGCTTAAATATCAAGACTTCCAAGATGGCTATTATAAAATAATGGTCAACTCACGCCTGTTAAATACAGGCTGGGATGATCCTTCGGTTTCCATTTGCATCGACGCTTATAAAACGGCCAGTTTGACGGTTTGGCTGCAACGTGTAGGCAGAATTTGGAGGACTCATCCTGATAAAGAAAAAGCCATAGTCCTTGATCACGCTGGTAATTTAGCTCATTTTGGTGCTTATCCTGAAAGCTTTGTGCCGAGCGAGCTGCATACTGGTGAGCGTAATTTTGATGAGCGAAAACAGGTTAAGAAAAGAGAGAAAGAGCCTGTGCTCCATCAGTGCAAGGTTTGTAGCTCTGTTTTTACAGGTTTGCGTTGTAAGTGTGGTTGGGAGCTGCCAGTGGGTACTCCAACTCTCAAAGATGACGGTACTGATTTAGTTAAGGCAGTAAATTTGTCACCTGCTGAAGCAAGGCGCAAGACTCTTACGAAAGAGCAGAAGCAAGAATGGTATAGCTCTTTGCTTTATTACGGATCACAACATCATTATAAGAAAGGCTGGGCATACCATAAATATATAGATGCTTTTAGCTGCACACCTAACGGTCTTAAACAGGTCACGCAAGATCCAATACCAGAGGCTCTGAGCTGGATTAAAAGCCGTCAGATCGCTTGGAGTAAGCGCTAATGGCATGGTATGACTTAGTGCTAGACAATTTAGATAAGGTCCGAAAGGTAGGTGATGAGAAATGGGTTGCTTGCTGTAATGTGCATAATGACTCGACACCAAGCCTAAGCATAACAATAAAAGACAAAAAACTTCTGATGTACTGTTTTTCTTGCGGTGCAAAAGGTGATAGTGTGGTAGAATCAATGGGCCTGAACGTGTCAGATTTGTTTGAGGAAAAGAAAGAATTTGAGCCAGATGCACATTATCTCTTGAGAAGAACGCAGGAGGATGATGATTTTTATATTTTGTTGTATGACTCTGATAAAGCAAAAGGTAAGAAAATAAGATATAAAGATCATAAAGAATACATGGCAGCTATGTCACGTAGAAGTAGAAGATCAGAGTTGGGTATTGCTCAAAACATTATCACAGTGAAGACAGATGGTTTTTTGTAATGGGTAGACCAGAAAGAGTGTTTACAGATGAAGAAGTGGAGATGGTGGAGAAACTTGCACCGTCATTAACTCAACAGCAGCTTGCTGACTATTTTTGTATATCTATCAACACGTTAAAAGAAATCATGCAACGCGATGAAAGAGTTTCTGACAGTTATAACCGTGGTTTGACCAGAGCTGGCATAATGATGGTTGAGAAGCTGTATGACAAGGCTTTAGAAGGCGATCATGCGAGTATGAAGTTGTGGCTATCCCAGAGGATGGGTTGGACAGAGAAGAGCAGGACCGAGCACACAGGTGCCGATGGCGCTCCGATTCAGCACGATATTGATACTCACTGGACAATAGAGGTGATGAACGATGCCACTGAAGAAAGGTAAGTCAAAGAAGGTTATCAGTCAGAACATACGGACCGAGATGGCGGCAGGTAAGCCACAGAATCAAGCCATAGCGATAGCTTATGCCAAGGCTAAAAAGAAGAAGAACAAAGCGAAGTATGAATAATGGCTGAACCTGAGTTCGTTCAACGGATCAACAATCCTGCAAAGTATCCATATATCCGAAACAATGACGGCAGCATATCAACGCATAGAATGGCTGCTGAGACTGATGAAGATGGTAACTGGTTTGTCTTTCCAACAATTCAAATGGTGAATGGAAAGTTAGTCCAGTATGAGGATAACTTTGAAGCAATGAAGAAAGCTTTAAAAAGTGGTAATTTCCTCAGTATGCCTAGCAAAACAGATGCGTTGAAATATGCGGAAGGTGGCTACAAGAAAGGAACAGAGCTTGAAAAGTTCAGGCCAAGTCTAGCTAATGAGGCAGGATACGAATAATGCCTAAGATGCAGATACCGAAGAAGATGCTACCGTTGCTTGAGCCTTCTCGCTACAAAATCTGTCTTGGTGGTAGAGGAGCTAGTAAAAGCATGACAATGGCTGATCTGTGCCTCCTTGCAGCTCAGTCGCATGGAATAAAGACTTTATGCGCTAGAGAGTTCCAAGCCAGTATAGATGATTCAGTTCACGCCCTACTATCTGCAGAGATAGAGCGGCTAGACCTAAAAGGCTTTGAGATACAGCGCAACGAGATCCGCTACCAAAACGAAACAGCATTTAAGTATATTGGCCTTGCGAGGTCACCAGAGTCAGTCAAGTCTTATCACAACTTCAGCCGAATCTTTGTAGAGGAGGCGCAGACTATATCAGAAGCCAGCCTTAAAGCGTTGACACCAACACTCAGGACCGCAGGTTCAGAGATCTGGATGGCAGCAAATCCAAGGTCTGCTGCTGATCCTTTTTACACTCGCTTTGTTAAACCATTTGAAAAAGAGCTACGCAGAGACGGTATATACAGAGACTCACAGCACTGCATCATATGGATGAATTACAGCGATAATCCTGCGTTTCCAGACGTTTTAGAGCAGGAGAGGTTATATGATCAGAAGAATATGTCAGCGGCTCTCTACGCTCATGTATGGGAAGGAGAAACCTATGATGAGCACCATGACAGCATAATACCTGTAGAATGGTTCTTAGCCGCGCAAGATGCACATATAAAGTTAGGATGGAAGCCAGAAGGCGCAATCATTGCATCACATGATCCGTCAG
>Ga0209535_1002269_pt1 | contig 12530 bp, 17 predicted proteins | sample LinPmetageLP28_FD_184041 | JGI IMG/M metagenome (GOLD analysis project Ga0209535, IMG submission 184041) | Marine viral communities from the Pacific Ocean - LP-28 (SPAdes) (version 2) | ecosystem: Environmental > Aquatic > Marine > Oceanic | place: Pacific Ocean | collected 2009-08-22
TTGGCTACTTGCGGTATTACTGAGAGAAGCGATAAGATGTTTACTAGTTTACAGAAGGAGCAGATCAATAAACTAAACTTATACGAAAAGGTTTATGTATTAGATAACCAGTACTGCGATAAAGCTGCTTTAAGTAAAAGTATCATATTAGCTGATAATAATGAAAAGGTTTTTATATGGCCTAGAGAGTTAAAGCGTTTTAAAGACTTTAATGATATATGTGTAGCTGGTAATAAAGACAAAATAAGACCTGAATTTATATTAAAAAATACTCATTCAGGTCTTAAAGCTAAATTATTATTAACTGAGATTAAAAATAGTTAGTTACGTTTATATTGACCAAGATCACGGTAACCCATTTCATCTTGCAAAAATCCTTTTAATATCTTAAATTCTCCTCCACTTAGATTAACTAAGTATTCTAACTCAATATCTCCAATAACCCCGGCGAACTTTTCAGCCTTATCTTCAAAATTAGAAGAATCGCCTACTGATTCATCTTCTTCTCCTCTTGAAGCGTGAATTTCAGCTTCAATTTCTTGTTGTCTCTCTTTATCTTGAGCTTTACGTTCAGCTTCAATTTCTTGTTGTCTTTCACCACTTTCGTTTTCTTGTAGTTTAGTGTATGCTTCAAAGATTAAATTTGTTTCTGATGTATTCATATTATTAGTTATCTCCTTACTTGATCACCGGTAAAGCCTTGAGCTCTACTACCAGTCGTCATAAAATCAGCATACTGGTTTAATGTTTTTAATTCCCCTACGATTTCTGCTAACGATTTTGCAATTTCTTTGGTAGAATCTTCTTCACTTTCTTCTTCAGCATCTTCACCACCTTCTCTTTTCCTAAAGTATATATCTTCATGCTTATTATAACCCCAATCATCTGGGTTAAAATTTTTAAAATTTTGGACCATTTCGTACTCCTCAGGAGATAACTTAGATAATTCTTCTAGAGGGGTATCATCTAAGTTATTCTCTTCCATTTCACCGTGTGTCTTATTAGATTGAGCACTCGGTGGTCGGGTTTTTCTATATCTACCACCAGAACCGTCACTCGCAGCATCTACACCACTTGGAGCCCCGCCTCGGGACATATCGAATGATTTACCTTTAGGTGCTTTAGATGTACCTTTTTGCCAATCTTCAGTTAACGTACCAGTATAAGCCTCAAAAATTAAATCTTGTTCGATGTTCATATTACTATTTAATTAAATTTATATTTTGGATCATTAGCCCCTGCTAAATAACCTTTAAGTATTTCACTAAGTGATGATACTTCCATTGCTACTCTAGCAATCTTCTTTGTTTCAGCATTTGAAATACTATCGAAAATTGTATCAGGCTCTGCTGAATTAAGAGTAGTTTGAATACTATTTGATGTACCATTTAAGTAATCACCGAATTCATCCATCTTATCTATCCAGCTACTTAGCTCTTCATACATCTGTCTAGACTGAGAACTTATTGCGCTTTCACCACCTGCAGGAACATCAACATCAAAATCTTCAGGAGATGTCTCAGGTTCTAAGGTAGAAGCCATTGCTTCTTGATCAGTTAACTCGGTATTTTCATCATCCTGTTCAGATAAAAACTTTTTAAATCGTTTTTGGTATAAGCTCATACTATTATTTATAAATATTTATATGCAATCATACAAAAAATTTAAAGACTTCGTAAAAGTACTTGAAGAAGACTACGGGAACGAAATGATGCCTGATGTAGTTAGAGATCAACCCGGTCAAAAAACCGAGTACCCAGAACAGGCTTCTAGTGTAAGAGATATATTTAATAAAAATAATCGTACAGATGTTGCACCAGAAAACGTACCATACCCATTAAATGAATTTGATGACGTAGTGGCTGGGGCATTTGTATCTTTACAAAATTTAGAAGAACTATTAAAGCACGCAGGTACAAACGCAGTCATTAAAGATAAGAAACCATTAGATAGTATTGGTAAAGAGATAGTTGAATTAAAAGGTAGATTAGTTGATATTAGTAAAAAGGTTAGTAAAATAAAGTAATGAAGAAACTAATAACGTCGTTAACATTAACTTTTTTAGTTAGTGCTATATTTGGTATACTCTTTAGAGATTGGTTGGTGTTTGGGTTAGTTACAATATTACAATTTTTATTCTTTTATTTTTTTAATTCTATATATGAAAATTTTTTAATAAAAAGAGCTGTTGAAATTAATGCATTAGCAGAAAAAGGAAAATACGAGAATACGGTTACAGTTGGTTGCCCATGTGGTTCAACACAAGATGTTATATTATCATTAACTGAGGATACAATATATCGGTGTGACGATTGTAAAAATGAAATAAGAGCCACTACTAGTATAGGTACGGCATTAGTTACAACCCCTCTTATTGCAAAAAGTTAATGGATGAGATAAATAAAATTGCTGATAGAATTGCTAATAATGTTGCATGCACATCACTACAACACGGTAATGCTGAAAAGGAAATTACTATAGAACAAATAGTAAGTTATTTTACATGTAATGATATAAATAAGACGACCCAAATGGTTACAGGTAGAGTTTATCAGAAAAATAAAAAACTTAATTTTTTAGAAACTTTTTTTAAATTAATTGAAGAAGAAATTAGTAAACTAGAAACTAAGAATAATAAAGATTTAGATAATTCATTTTTTAATTTAAATAAAAAAATTCTTTCATCTAATATTTATAATATAAAAGAAATTATAAATCTTTACGGTATTGATGAAGATAGATTAATTACATTTTTAGTAGGAACTGTGATACAATCTATATATGATAAAAAAGACTGATGATATAATTCAAGAATACGGCATTGATTTTGTTGCAAGATTTGCGTGTTTGTATGAAGGGGTTAATGTAGCTTGTAGTAGAGCCGAAAGAATAGGTTATGATTCCGAGCATAGTTCAGCTTGGATTAAACCTACTGCATTTCAGAAATATGTAGATGAAAGATATCTAGATATGAAGCATGATATACAATTATATTTGAAAGGAATCGATACAGATGAAATTTATCCCTGGAAAGACGTTTATTAATAGAACCGATACTAATACAAAATTATTTAAAAAAAATAAGTTATATACTTTACAAGATATAAAACGATTAGATAATGGTTTTATAAGTTATACCTTTATTGTAGAAAATGAAATAAAAGAAGTAAAATTTGAATCTTTTAAACAAGCTGAAGGTTGGTTAGCAACGATTACGGTTTAATAATAATCACCATACACATCAGTATCATTACCTGACATATCAAAGACGTCCTCTTTACTTGTTTTATCTACAATATATTTATCATAATCTTCTCTCTTAGGTAAGGTTTCAGGATTTGTACTTCCTGGTAATCTACCTGAAACCTTACCTTCATATACCTGATCATTAGTAAATTCCCCGTCAACTGCAGTTATAGTTGCTTGTAATGTTAATAAGCCTTCTGTTGATAAATCTGATAGTAAACTAAAGGTAGTAGATAGATCAGCTGTAAGAATTTGAACCCCTGTATTATTGAAATTAATAGTAGGCTCAAAGCTATAATCTAAACGTTTCGCTTTTAATAGAAAAACGTAATGTCCTTGTAAATTATTAATTTGTGATATATCTTGATCTAATTTTTCAGTTATTTCGAAAAATTTAGCTTGTCTATCATTAGGTCTATCATCACCATATTCAGTTAATTCAAATACATCACCAGCCTTAGGTTCGACAATTGGACCAAATTTCCCATATCTATCATATATACCTTGTGCTATTTTACCACCTCTTTCATCATGCATTAAGAAATTTTCATCTTCTCCGAACGGGGCAAAATCTGCAGATAAGGTAACAAATTCATCATAAAAGGAAGAAATATGTACATAAGCAGTTAGCTCATCATCACTTTCAAAACCGAATTTAGATAAAGTAATTGCATTTTCATTTAATGTAACTGCCAGTGTAATTTTTCTAGGTTCAGCAAACGTTTGTGTAGGTTGCTCACCGTAGAAATTATCCGCACTAAGAGTATTGTAGGTATTTACATAATAATTTACCTTAACACCATACTGATTTATTTGTTCTCTCCAATAATTAGAAAACAGTACACGCTCACTTGATTGAATAGATTTATCAGTAAACCTAAAACATGTTTCATCGGTTTGGACTATACCGGGGTATTCGCAACTATAATCTATTATACTCATTTTTCTAATACAAATTTATTTAATTTTTTATCAAAATATAATTTTATACCCGTACTTCCTAATTTTTTAATTTCACCTTTAATAGGTATAACTTTATATTCTTTTCTAATATAGCCTAAATCTGCAGAGCTACAGACTTTTTTACCGGTGCTACCGCGTAATTGTTCAATTGCTTGATTTTTGGTTGGGTCTGTTTTTACATAATCTGGTACTATATTTTCATGTTTACGTAAATATCTGGAATTTCCACTGCTACCAGGTATGGCCCTTCTATGCCTATGATTTATACCAGGTTTGGCTCCTTGATATTTATTTTCAAAAAACTTATGAAATTTTAACATAATTATATTTAAGCAAAAAAAAGCGCAACCATATTAATGATTGCGCTATTTATTTTAAATCTACTTTTTATTGAATAAAGTCACCTTGGGTAACTGTACTGTGAACTTTGTTTTGTTTGCTTTGAAGAGCTGCTTTTCCATCAGCTAATGGTTTTGGTTCTGCATCTACATACTTTTTAGTTGAATCAGATGCTTTCTTTCCTTTTGCTTTAAGCTTACCAACCTTATTATGACCTGGGTGTGTTAAGTTTGAACCAGCTGTATCAGGTACTGCTTGCATCTCTACTGCTTCTTTATGGGTATCATCTTCATCTTCATCTTCACCATCTTCTTCTGCTTCTTCAAATGATTGGAAACCTTCTTCGCTTTCATAATCTTCTTCGCCGTCGTCGTCTTCGCCGTCGTCTTCGTCGCCCATTGCTGCTTGCAACATATCACAAAGTGACTTGGCCATATCACGATCAAGCGTGATTGTAACTTCGTCGGATTCAGCAACTTCGGTATCAATACCAAGTGCGTCTAATTCCTGGGTTTCTTGATCTGAGTGCATTTCTTCACCCATCACGTTTTCAAAAAGTTTATCAAAAGTAGATTTCATATAATTATTTATACTCTCTTTTACCTTTTTCTCTAGTTTTTTGTCATTTTTGTTATATTTTTCAGAAGAATAGTCTGCGCTATTATATAATTCGTCTTCCATTCCATTATGTTTAGGGTCAATAACATTGGCATATGTTTCCCCTTTTTCAGCATTTTCAGGCCCAGTCGAATTATCATTCGCAAATCCTTTTTTAATGTCGTTCGGCTTAACAGGTGGTTTACCTGGTTTAGTACCCATTTTGGATGCTTTTTCACCTGGTACATTTTCAGATAAAATATTATTATTATATGTATCCCATATTTCGGTTAGAGTATTTACTCGAGTCATGTAAATATTTATAGCGAGATGATTAAAAATAAACAAAACTATATGAATAACCCGAATCTACCTACGGTTGGTTCGGAATTTGAGTATACCCCAAGCATGGTTCAAGACCTACAAAAGTGTAAGAAAAATATTTTACACTTTGCTGAAAGGTTCTTTTATATTATATCCCTAGATGAAGGTAAAAAGACAATTGACCTGCATTACTGTCAAAAAAGAGCATTACGTAAAATGAGAGATAATCGATTTTTTATATTATTAGCTAGCCGTCAGATAGGTAAAACCACAATGATGACAATTTATGCTTTATGGGTTGCATGCTTTAATGAAGATCAAAGAATATTAATTGTAGCCAATAAAGAAGGTACAGCATTAGAAATAATGAGTAGAATTAGATTAGCATATGAAGAATTACCTAACTGGTTAAAACCAGGTGTTAAAGAATATGGTAAAACATCTATATTATTAGCAAATGGTACAAAAATAGGTATATCTACCACAACTGGTACTGCTGCTCGTGGTCAATCGGTAAACTGTCTTATACTTGACGAGCTTGCTTTTATTGAGCCTCATTTAGTAGATGATTTCTGGAAATCAGTTTATCCAATTGTTTCTTCTTCGAAAAAATCTAAAATTTTTATAGCATCAACCGCTAATGGTACTGATAATCTTTTTTACAAATTATATTCAGGAGCTGAAAATAATGAAAATGATTGGGCGTGTGATAAAATTTTATGGAATGAAGTACCAGGTAGAGATGAAAAATGGAGAAAACAAACTATAAATAGTATCGGTAGTAGAGAAGCATTTGAGCAAGAATTTAATTGTGAATTTATTTCATCAGGAGAAAGTTCAGTTAATGACGAATTATTTCAAAAACTCAAAAGTAAAACTTGTGAACCTAAATTTGTATTCGATGGTGGTAAATATCTCTTATGGGATGTACCTTCAGAAAACGGTATATATATAGCAAGCGTCGATACTGCAGAAGGATTAGGTAAAGATGCTTCAGTAGTTCAAATATTAGATTATACTGATTTAACTAACATTAAACAAGTAGCAGTATATCATAATAACGAAATATCACCTTATAATTTTACTGAAAAAGTTTATGAAATATTACAACATTGGGGTAATCCATTAGTTTGTGTTGAAAGAAACAATAGTGGTGGTCAAGTAGTGGATATTCTAAAAAATACACACGATTATGAAAATATTGTATCGTGGGGTGGTTCATTAGCCAATAGAAAAAAACAACAATTAGGTATTATTTCACATACTAATACAAAATATAAAGCAGTTACTAATATGCGCTATTGGGTTAATGAATTAGAGTCTGTACAAATAAATGATAGCAGAACTGTTAAAGAATTGAAAAACTATGTAAAAGCAGCGAACGGTACATGGAATGCAAAGAAGGGGTATCACGATGATTTAGTCACCTCACTCATGTGGAACTTGATTATACTAGATAATGATATAGTTGAAACATATTTTGACGTTGTAAAAAAAGATACTAATAATAGACCTTTAGAACTACAACAAATGGATTTTGGTATTAAATATTTTATGGACCCTACTTCTTTATATTCTAACGAAAAAGGTGGGTCTAACAATACACTACCAGTTATTATAGGCAACGCTTCTAATAATAATAGTGAAATAGATCAATTAAATATGCAAGGCTATAAAGTATGGGGACAATAAATCAATCACAGTTTAATAAAAGTAGATTAGATAAGTTTTTACTTGTTTTAAACCTACCACCTATTCTTAAAGATATTAGTAATGATTATTTAGGTAGTAGAAAAAATACTGGTATAATAGAAAATAGTTTACAGTTTTCCGTATATGGTACTGTAGTACCTGCAATACAAGTACCTGAGGAAAGCTTGTATTATGCTGGTCAATCAATGAAAGTATCAAAACATACAAGACCAGTTTATGAAAATGTAACTGTTAATTTTACTATTGATAATGAATATAATAATTATTGGATATTATATAAATGGTTAGATTTAATGAATGATGAAAAGATTTCTACGTTTAATGGTAAAGAGATTTTCGACAAACCTAATATATCTCCAAAAGAACGGAATAATAAAAAAACTTTAACCCCGGTAGATTTATATCAAGCAGATATTTCATTATATGCCAAGGATGAATTTGATAAAAATAAGGTTAAATTTGTGTTTACAAAAGCTTTCCCTGTCAATTTAGGAAGTATTAATTTTAATTACCGAGAATCAGGAGAAATAGAAACAACATTAGAATTTGCATTCTCTCAGTTATTAGTTGAATTGGTATAATTTTTATTCGGGATGCTATAAATAATAGTATATGGCACGTACAATACAATCTCCCGGTGTAGAAATTAGAGAAATCGATCAATCTATAAGACCTGTGGTTCCAGCAGGTACTAACGTTTTAATAACAGGTTTTGCTGATAAAGGACCTACTGATGAAGTTATTCAAGTAACTTCTCGTAGTGAATTTGTCGATATATATGGTGAAGCAACCGTACCAGCAGAATTATATCTGTCAAGTACAGCAAACGCTTTATTTAATAGCCCAGCAAATGTATTCGTTTATAGGATGCCTTACGGTGCAAATAGAGGTGTTGGATTCGGTAATAATTATAGTGTATTAGCATATCCTGCATCTGCAATTAGTATTGATGAGGATCTAAATAAAGCCACACCATTATCAACCTTTACTAATACCGGAGCAGTAAGTAGTACTCGTACAGTGGTTATAGGTAAGCCGAAACACTTTACAATTGATCAAGATACATATTTTAAAATCCAACAAAACCAAGGATTTAATTGGAAAGACGAAACATCAGCTGACTTTAATACATTAGCAGATTTAGGTAAAGCAGCAATGCTAGTTATTAATAAAGCTCAGACAACAATTGATCAATCATTTCAAGGGTTTTATTTCGGAGCAATTGATAATACTAATTTAAATGCTGCAACAGATTTTGATGGTATAAAAACTATACAAACAATTTCTCAAGCGGTAAGCAGCACTGCATCCGATCTATCATCTGGAGGGTTTATTAACTTACCATCAACTAGACTAGAAAATAAACTTTCAGCTATTAGTGATAATAATGTAGATACATTTGGTTATACAGATAATAGTATATCCGAACAAATGGAAAATCTAACTGATTACGATATCTCATCAAATCAGTTTGATGATACCTTATCAATTGGATTATTTAGATTAGCAACAAGTCCATCTACTAACAATACAATTAGATTAGCCTTAAATCTAGAAGAAACAATTGTCGGTTCACTAGATTATCACAGACAAATTAACGATCCACTAGGCGGTGAGCCATTACCATTCAGAGTTGAAACAGAAAATCAATTACCAACAATGGATGTTATGGTTAATGATTTCTTGAGTAATAAAAATAAATCAACATATCTAAATGCTGAAGGTAAACCTCGCACAAAAATCAGAATGCTCACAGATAAATTTAACGCAACAGCCCTTGCAGTAGCAGGTGTTGATAGTTTATCAGCTACTTTCGTGACCAGTGATAATATTAGCGGAATATCAACCACAACTTATAAATCAATTTCATCTTTCGTCAATCTATCACGAGGTACATTGGGAACGACAGACAGTTTATTTGCTTTAGGTTCATATGCTAATACAGATTTAAGTACTAAAATTATAGGTAATGTACCTAGGAAATTAGATCGACTATTAGATACAGTAGAAAATGCGGAAAGATTTGAAATTGATATAACAGTTGATGGTGGTTTATCGACAATTTATTCAACAACAGAATCAACTAGTGCAATTACAACTGCTAGTGTAGGTGCATATGACGATACAGTTAACGTTCCATCTATTAGTGGTTATAGAACAACCAGATCAGATAATGTAACCAGATCAACCACCGACACTAATTATAGAGCTTTATGGAATGATGTGATAAGTAGATTTGTAACATTTGCAGAGTTTAGGAGAAAAGATCATATTTTCATTGCTGACCTACCTAGATCGATATTTGTAGCAGGTGATAGTTTCTTAACACTCCAAGATAGTAATAAGAATTTCTCTAAAGACATACTTAACCCGATTAAAGCTTTTACTAGCTTGGTTAATTCAAGTTATGCAGCAACGTATGGTCAATGGATTCAAAGTACGGATGATGTATACGGTGGCTTATCATATTGCCCTTCTTCAGGCTATTTAGCATCTATTATGGCGAACACTGATTCAGCTTTCGAGCCATGGTTTGCACCAGCAGGTTTTGCTAGAGGTAGATTGACTGGAGCAGCAGGATTAGCATTATTCCCGACACAGAAACAAAGAGATCAATTATATAAGATATCAGTTAATCCAATTCCATCATTCCCAGTTGAAGGCCCGGTAGTATTCGGTCAGAAAACACTTCAAAAACTACCAAGTGCATTTGATAGAATTAATGTTAGACGTTTATTCTTATACTTGGAAAAAGCTACTAAAAATACAGTTAGAAACTTTATATTTGAACCTAATACATTATTAACCAGAACTAGGGTAGTTAATACATTGACACCTATTTTTGAGAACGTTAAGAATACAGAAGGTTTATTTGATTATCTAATTATTTGCGATGAAAGAAATAATACACCTGATATTATTGACTCTAACGAATTAAGGGTTGATATATACTTGAAGCCAACAAGAGCTGCAGAGTTTATATTAGTTAATTTCTACGCGACAAAGACAGGTACAGATTTTAACGAATTAGTTTAATAATAAAGTCATTTAATTAAATAATTACATGGCAGATACCAAAGTATCAAATTTAATTCCAATAACTGTTCCTAGCGACTCTGACATACTGTATATTGTTAAAGGTAGTACAGGCGCATCCAATAAGATAACTTTTATTAATCTACTTGCTGGAGTAAATAGCAATATTACAAGTTTAAATAATAACGTAGATATATTTAAGTCAGAGGTGGATTTTTTATCAAGTTATTTTACTGAGTTAAATATATCAAACTTCTTAACGGATTTAGCAGTTATATCTACCAATCAAATTGTTCTTTCTGCAGATGTTGATTATCTATACACACCTGCTTTGACAGCTGAACAAGCAATTACTTTTTTAGCGGATTTAAGCGCTGTCAATAAAACTTTCCTCTCCGGTGGCCTAACAACCAGTATTCCAACATCAGGAGGTACTTTAAACTTTATAAACGGGGTACTACAATCAGTAACATAAAATGCCAAACTTAAAATTAACAGATTTACCTGAAATTTCAAATTTAAATTTAGATAGTAGCAATTTACTATATATCGTAAACCCAGCCGGAGTAGGTACTTCTAGCAAAATTACTTATAGTAATTTAGTTGGTACTAAAGTTAGTACAATATCGACAGGTCTTATTGCTTTTGAGAATCAAAGTACTTTAAACTTAAATTTTTTATCAGGTGAAATCAAAACAAATCAAGATAGTATTGAAGCACTTGATGCCGGTGCTGCCGCAGACATAACTAGATTTAATTTATTAAGCGGAAGTGTTGATGTAAATACAGCTTTAGTTCAAACTCTTTGCGCTGAGGTAGAGGACCAGGATGTAACTTATCTTGTGACAGATGTAGCTGTTATATCTGCAAATCTGTCCGCACTTTCTGCAGATTTCGAGTCGATATATCAAACAGAAGACGACATCTCTTTTTTAGCGGGTGTAAGTGCGCTTAATTTAAGTAAATTTAATAATTTAGCGAGTGTAAGTGCACTTAATTTAAGTAAATTTAATAATTTAGCGAGTGTAAGTGCTCTTAATTTAAGTAAATTTAATACTTTAGCTGGTTTAAGTGCACTTAATTTAAGTAAATTTAATAATTTAGCGAGTGTAAGTGCACTTAATTTAAGTAAATTTAATACTTTAGCGAGTGTAAGTGCTCTTAATTTAAGTAAATTTAATACTTTAGCGGGGTTAAGTGCTATAGATATTTTATCAGGTGCTAATGTTACTAGTAATAATATATTAGCTACTACAACACTGGGTTATAAATCTGGAACAGGAGGCACGGTAACACAATCTTCTAGTAAAACTACCGGAGTTACACTTAATAAAATAAACGGCGAAATAGTAATGAATGGTGCGGAACTTGTAGATGATGCAACTGCTGCATTTACCTTAACTAACAGCACGATAGCCGCAACGGATGTTGTTATTGTTAATGTTGCTAGTGTTGGAACAGCAGGGGCATATCAAGTTACTGTAGGGGCCGTTGCCGCAGGAAGCTGTAGTATAAGCGTTTTAAATGTTAGTGGTGGACCTTTATCTCAAGCAATTAAACTTAACTTTGCAGTAATTAAATCAGTTGCATCTTAATAAATATAGTATAAATGAATAAATATTAATAACCATGGCACAGACAAGACAAACAATACAGAATTTTTACACCCAAGCTCAAACAAAAGACTTTGCAAGAAATAATCTATTCAGAGTTTTAAATGTAAACTTCGGTAATGGTACAGAAATAAGTTTTGATGAAGACGATTTAATTTATGCAAAGACAGCTAATTTACCTGGTAAATCTATTACATCCCAAACTGTACCATATATGGGGTTAGATTTTAATATACCAGGTGTTACCAAATATACTGGTAGCGATGGTTACACGATTACATTTAGATGTGATGAAAGTTATGACCTTAGAAATAGATTTTTACAAGTATTAAATGATACATTTGACGATGCTGATAGTACAGGTAGTTATTTTATGCCGACTGCTGAAAGTGTTATTGACTTGGCTTTATTAGATAAAGAATTAGATAGAGTATCTCAATTCCAATTAGTTGGAGTTGCTCTTAAAAACGTTGGTGAGTTAAGTTATGATGTAACTGCAGAAGGTACAGTTCAAGATTTTGATGTTACTATAACATATCACTACTTTAGACAAACAGCTTAATAAACCTATATTAGGTATTAAAAGCTCTCTTCGTGAGAGCTTTTTTTTGCATAAATATATTTAAATGCCTACTAAAATATTAAATTCAGTTAATAATGCTATAAGAGGGGTTACCAATCCGGTTAACAACCTGGTAG
>Ga0209535_1002271_pt1 | contig 12520 bp, 14 predicted proteins | sample LinPmetageLP28_FD_184041 | JGI IMG/M metagenome (GOLD analysis project Ga0209535, IMG submission 184041) | Marine viral communities from the Pacific Ocean - LP-28 (SPAdes) (version 2) | ecosystem: Environmental > Aquatic > Marine > Oceanic | place: Pacific Ocean | collected 2009-08-22
TGAATTCTAGGTGCAAAAGCTTCTTCTAGTGCTATCTTTGCGTTTGCTAATGCCGTTTCTTTAACAGCTTTAGCATCTGCGATTGCTTCTTTAAGCAAATCAGATTTTGCCATTGTTTTCTCCTTAAATTTATGTTTTGGAAATAAGATTATTGTGAATCTTAATAAGATTATATTGTTATATGACGTTATATAGATTAATAACGTATTTTAAATAAATATAGGTGAAGTAAAAAAACAGTAAAAAAGCCCCAACATTTCTGCTAGGGCTTTATATAATAGAATGAATAGTGTTAATCTTGGTCGTTTAATGATTGCATTCGTTGTTTATAACTAGCTTGAATCATTTGTTGTCTTTTTGTAACACTAGGTTTAATAAATTCTTTTTTATCTTTAAGAATATTTAATGTATCTGCAGATTTTAATTTTCGTTTCCAATTACGTAATGCAAAGTTTATATCTTTACCAACTACGCTTGATCCTATACTATGGCCTGGTATAACTGATTGATGTTGTTTTAATTTTTTATTCATACTTGTGGATTTTTAGGTGTAACTTGTTTTTGTATTGGTTTTAATGTAAATGCAAATTTTTCTACTTCTGGTAATTGACTTACAAATCCTTGTACTCGTTGTGACTCTTTAGCAGGATCTTCTCCTAATCTAACATAAAAGAATCCTTTACCAGCAGCATCATCAAATTTTGTCTTAATTACATGCATTCCTTTTTTATTTAAAAATGCTTGAATGTCAGCTTTAACATTACCTGCAGTTGCAGGATCAATTAATTTATAAAGAAATCCACCTTTATAATCTGATATTTTATTTAAAAGATCGGCTTCTTTTATACTAACTCCGAAAAAATCGTGATACATATTTTTATTTGGCATCTTATTCCTATATATTATAATAATTTTATTTTAATAATCCAATTATTTTATTTCAAAATATTTACTTAAACCTTGACCTATATCTTCATATGCTGCAGACATTCTTTCTTGTAGTTGAGAAATTTCTTTTGCAGTTTTTTCAAAAACTTTATATGATTCATTTAAGCCTTTCATGTGTCGATTAATAGTAATACCATCAAACCAATCACCTTCAGATAATGTCATTTGTTGAGCCATTTCTACCATGTATCTAACACGCTCGCATAATTCTTGAAGATTACCTTTTCCATAAACTGATTCTCCTAAATTTGAATATCCTTTTACAGCGTCAACAAATTCACGCTTTTGTTCTTTTGATAATTGTACAGGTTCTCTTTCTAATGCTTCTAATATTTCTTTTATTTTCATGGTAAAATCCTACATTTTCCATCATCACATAATATTGATGTAATAATTTTATTTACTTTTAAATAGTTGTTTTGTTTGGTTTTATTAACTGACTCAGTCATTGGTCGAAGAAATGCTCCATGAGTCGATGGATTTGATACAAAATCAAAACATATTAATTCAAAGTCTTCTTGAACTTCTACTGCTGATTCTTTATATAATTCTTTAACAGATCCTAATCCTCTACTTGATATTCCTAATGTAATACCAGCATCAAATAATGATTTTAATATTTTTCCGCTAGGTGTTTCTAATATTTGTACAGCCCCTTTTAAATCATCGCCTTCCCACCACATTTTTAAAATATTATGAGATACATTATTTAAGTTAACAACTGATGATTCTGGATGATCTAATTCTCCTAATGCTCTATTTTGTTCAATATATTCTTTTTGATACTTTTGTGCTTCACGATGAAGTATACTTTTTGGATATACTCTACCATTTTGGTTTTTAGCTCCAGCACGTTGTAACACTCCTTGAACAACTAATCCACCTGGTACTCCAAATTGTGCACCTGATTGCTCATTAACTGGACCAATTGGTTTAAATGGCATATATTCAACTAATAATGCTTTACTCATATTATTCTCCTAAGCTTCTTACTCTTTCTGAAATTTTTAATAATCTTTCTGAAATTTTATTCAATGCGTTATGAGTAGATCTTTTATATGTTGATCCTGCAATACCAGATTCATTTTTTAGTCTAGATGTATATCTAACTAATTGTTCTATCTCTTGTAATTTTTTTGCTACTTCTTTTATAGTTCCGTTAACTGTTTGAGAAGGGGTAGACTTTGGATTACCAGTTGAAAACTTAGAATATGATTCAATTAAAGCAGCATATTTTGCATCCATTGCTTTTTGAACTGATTCATATTTCATTTTCTTTTTCTTTTTAGCTTGAGATTTTGTTGAAAATGCATATGGAGTTTGATATCCAGCTACTCCACCAGTAGTACTCATTTCAGCTAATTCATCTTCTGTTAATTCAATTTCTGCATCTGGATCTTGTTTTTGTAGGTCCATTGCTGTTTTTGGATCTGAAGTTTTTATAGTTTCATTAGCAGCGTCTTTCATATCTTCTTCAGTATCTCCGTCGCCATCTAAGTCTAAAAAGTCAGGTTTAGCATCTTCTTTTTTCATTGCTTTTTTTATAGCTTTGTCTTTGACTCCCATATATTCATCTTTGTCAGATTCTTGTTCGCCGTCACCATCCCAGTCACGTTCATTTATTTCTTGAAATTTAGATTCTATTTCTTTTAAAAAAGATTTCATTTATTTACTTTCTTTAATTCAGTTATTAAATCATAATATCTTAACAATGATAAAATATGAGATTCTTTAACAACTTTAATTGTTTCAACATTACATAACATTTTAGATAATCCGTTAATTTTTATTTTAGTTGCCTTATCTGTTACTAATGACACTTGCTCTTTTAATTCGTTTTTAATAGATGGTATAACTTTTCTAAAATATTGTTTCAATTGTTCAGTATCATTAACGTGAGTAATATACTGATTTAAAAGATTTTTTTGACTTTCATTTAAGCCTGAATATTTTTCGTTAAATTTATCTACTAATAATTTATATGATAATAATCTCGTATCAGTACTTTGTGATTTATATGCTTCGATAATTTTATCTACTTGTGGGACTGTTTCGTCTTTTATTAAAACATGCCCAACAATTTCTGTTTTACATTCTAACAATTGGTTTGGATTATCAACATCATTATATTCAAAGATTTTATATATTGATGCTAATGTTTTATAATTATTAATTCTAATTTTAGAAATTTTTGTAAAATTAAAGTTTTCTGAAATTTCTTTTACTAAATTATAACGTTGTCTTTTTAAAACACTTTTATTTAAATGATTGTGAGCGTTTTTACATGTACGAATAAAATCTAATACAGACGCTTCTGATTTAAGTTGTTCTTTAATCAATGAATTATATAATTGTAACTCTTTAGATAACTCTGTATTTTTTCCAAAGTATTTTTTTATAATATTAATTGTTAAAGATTTATCTGTAGTCAATGACTCAGAAGTTAATTTTCTAACTAATATTTCAAAGAGTATTGCTGTATTTTTATATTTTGAATGTTTTAAATTTTTCATTACGTTAATACATAGTCCTTTTCATATAAATATGGTTTAATTATAAAATATTATCTTCATCTAATAAAGAAGAAGAATTGTTTAATTTTTTATCAGTTTCAGTTAATATTTTAGATTTTTTTGATGTTAATTTTTTAATAATATTAGCATTTTCCATTGCAGTTGCTTTTGCTTTATTATTCTGCATTCTTTTGTTTGGCTGAAATGTTGATGTATTATTACTAATATTAGTGCCTTGTTTTAATGTTTTTGCTCCAGTTGGATCCCATCCCATTTCATTATCATGTTGTCCATATTTAATTCCTTCTGGAGGTCTGCCACCTTTATCTTTGTTTTCAACATCATCAGTACTCATATGTAATGAAGCTAAATCGTGAGGAGTCCCATATGATGTTCCAGTTAGAGTAGGATCATTTCCTTCTTGTTCAATTTGATTTTGACGGAATCTTAATTTTAGATCTTCTACTACGTTATTACGCTCTTCTAACCACTGTTCTTCAGACATATTGAATATGTATTCATATATATATTTATCTGAAACTAATTTTGAATCTTTCATTGCTACTGCTAATTGAATTTTTTCATTCATTAGTGCAACTTTTTGTTGATCATAAATAATTGATGGTGCAGTTAATTCTAATTCAAATCCTACTAGATCTTCTCCTTCGTATCCTTGTGAGTATAAATGTATAATTCCTATTTTTACTAATTCAGAAACAACAATTTTTTGTATTCTTTCAATTGTTCTAGCAAATCTAATATCCATAGATGCTAATGTAGTTTTTCCTTCAACTCCTTCGTCATATCCTAAAAATGGCTTTGGTATTTTTAAAGCAGCCATCATTTTATTTTTTACGTATTCAATATCATCAATACCTGTAAATTCCATGCCAGGTAATGTATCTATTTGTGTTTGACTATTACCACCTCTTACAGGTAAATAATAATCTTCTAACATATTATTTAAATTAAACTTTAAATTATAGTTTCCTGTATTTTTATCTACATATGGAATTTTCTTCATTTTATTAATAATAGTCTCCATAAATGAATCTACTTCATTTGGTGGAATATTACCAATATCAATTTTAAAAATACGTTTTTCAGGAGCTCTCATTATTCTATGGATTAACATAGCATCTTCAAGCATCATTAATTTTTGAAATTCTTGTCTAGCTCCTTCTAACATTGATCTACCATATGGTAAAAAATTTGAGTCAGATATCATTCTAAAATGAGCAATTTCAAATACATCATATGTGTCCAATTCAGAATATGAATGTCTAAATTTAATTTCATATTCTCCAGTTTCTTCATTAAATTCTTCTAATCGCTCTATTTCATATGCAGATAATGGTCTAGCATTCATTATTCCTAATCCGTCTGATATATCTAATTTTAAATAAAAATCACCATATTTACATAAATTTCTAATCCATGGCCACATATTAAAATCAATATTTAATATATCATAATATAAATTATGTAATACTTTTTGTATTGGAGTTTTATTTGTTTTAATTGTTAAAATTTCTCCAAATTGATCAGCTAATGATGATTCGTCTGAATATATATCTAATGCAGAAGATATAATAGGATCTTTATCCATCATTTCATAATCAGTGTATAACTGCATACGACTTTGTTGAGAATAATGATTTGAATCATACCCACCATACGAACCTTGAGCATGTTTTCTCGATCCATGCAATCTACTATATCTATCTGCTAGTCTAGTTTGAGATAAATTTCCAGTAGATTGTAATTTATTTGTATCAACTATTTTAAGTCGATCTTTCCCATATTTACGAACTATTACGTTTGTAGAGAATAAATTTTGTAAACGTTTTCTTAAAGACGCCATAATATTTCTTTTTTATTTATATATAAATATAACTTACTACAGAAGCCATGTTAAATTTTCATCATCTCCACCATTATTCCAATTCCAGGCATCAGATGGACGATCATTATTTCCAGTATAAATTGTAGTATCAGTTTTTTGTACTTTAGATAATGCTCGTTTATTTAAGTCAATACCATGTTGTCTTAATTTTAAACTTGTATCACGCAACCATAAACCAATTGCGTATGCCATTACTAAATCATCATTATATCCAACTTGGGCTTGAGGTTTTCCATTTAGCCAAACAAATACAAATAATTCTTGTATTAATCGTTTAGACTTTATTATAGGAGTTCCTTCACGCATATACATTTCTAATGCTGATATCATTAATGGTCTAGTTCTTGACGTTGTTGAAACCCCAGGTACCATTTTAGTTTTGTCTTTTATATCATATCCCTTTAAAAGTTGAACTTCTAAATCTACATATCCATCATCTTTATATGTATAAAATATATTTTCATAGTTTCTATCTAATGCTGGTTGTATTGCAGCCCACCCTATATTTGCATTTTCTATTGCTAATAATGCATTATTCCATTCAGTTGCAACAGTTACTAACATATTGCCAAAATCTTTTGGTGGAAGTTTTCCTTTGTATTCAGCTACTTGAGTAATTGTCTCTACGTCTATAACATGAAATGTTGACCAATCAGCTCCATCTCCACGTGCAACGTCTGCTACAACAATATAATTCTTTGAGTAATCTGGATATTCCCATATCCAATAACCATTATCAAATCCACGCTTTTCTGCAGGCTCTTGACATCTTGATTCAAACTCTTGTAATATTAATCCGTCTACTACAGTATGTCCAGAAGATATAAAATCACAATCACATTCTTGAGCTGCTCCTCTTTCACCTAATAATTTAGTTTGATCATTTCTCCAAGATTGATCACGCTCTGGGTGCAAATTCCATTGTAGCTTAATTGTTTCAAATCCATTAATTCCATTTTCAGCATCTACCCAAGTTTGATGAAACCAATTACCAATGCCATTAGGAGTTGATAATACAATTGCTCCTCCACCAGTAGATAGCGTAGCTTGAGATGCTACCCATATCTCTTCAATATTTCTAATAAATGCTGCTTCGTCAACTATTAATAATGATAATGCTTCAGAACGTGCTCCAGTAGATGAACTAGAGATTGCTTTAATTTCTGATCCATTTGCAAATTTTAATGATAATTTATTATTAGTAATAATTTGAGTTTTTAACCAACTAGGCAAGTTCTCATTCATTATTTGAACTTTACTTACTAAGTTTTTTGCTACGTCTTGAGTGGTTGCAATAACTAATACATTAAAGTCTTCGTTAAATAACATTGACCATAATGCATAACCAGCTGATAATGTTGAGATACCTAATTGACGTGATTTAAGAATTACATTGTAACGGTTATTTTGTAATGTAGATAACGATTCTTCTTGAAATGGAAATAAGTTAAATTTTATTTTTCCTTTAATAGGATGTTGTATGTAACAATATTTACGCATAAAATATACGGGATCATTCGCACATTTTAAATATTGCTCTTGTACTATCTGTTTTATTTTTTTTTCACTCATTGAACAACTTCAACGATCATCTTCCCGGTGAATAGCGTAGTTAATATACCTGTTCCAAACCATATTATTTTATGATCATACCATTTTGGGTTTAAATATTTTTCTCGCTCTATATACAAATTTATATTTTCGTTTAATAGTTTTACTTTTGTATTTGTATATATTAATTCTATAGAATCTAATCTTATAACTGTTTCTAAATCAGATATCAATGTTTCTTGTTGAGAAATTATTTCATTATTAATAGAATCCATATAATATAATGAATCTAATGTTTCTGAAATATCAATAATTTCTTTGCTTGTAAAACATGTATCTACCATTTGTCCAAAACATATTAGAGGACATATTAATAATATAATAAAAATATTTTTCATTTCCTAGTTCTTTTTCTAATATTTGCTGCAGCTGATTTAACTGCTTCTTCTTTAGACTTTACTACTTTAGCTTTTTTTGGAATTGGTTGAGTTTTTAGTTTTTTTGTTGTTTTTAGTTTATTTTTTGTTGTTTCAACTTTTTTCTTAGCAACTTGTTTTTGTTTTTTAACTTCTTCAAGTTGTCCATCTAATTTATCAATTGTTTTATTATTATTGTCAATTTTCTTTTTTGCCTCATTAGCTTTTTTAGAATTATTTTTTGATAACATAAAAAATATTCCAACTATTCCAGTTAAAATACCTAATATAATTTTCCAATATTTTTTAATCATTACTTGCCTTTTCTTTATTTAAATTTTCTAAAAAGTTTTCTTTGAACTTTGCAAATTGTTTTTCTACTTTTTCTTCAAACTCAGTTGGAGTCATTTGTGCATCCCATGTTTCCATTAATCCATCTGAATTTGTTACATATTGTTGTTGCTCAGTATATGCTTGTTTTAAAGCTTTAACATCCTCTTCTGCTCTTTTTAACCATGCTTCAGCATTATTTTGTATACGTTTTTTTTCATATTCTTCATATTTACCAGTAACACGAAGTTTATGTTCCATTTCTATAACACAATCATAACACATACCATGAATTGTTTGCATTTTTTTATCTAAATGATTATGAGTAGATTTACAACAATCTTTTCTACAATTTGGATATGAGTTAAGATGTTTTCTAACTTCTTGTGCTATTGAGTTAGCTGGTTGTTTAACTCTAAATCCATTTTTTTGTTCTATTCGATAAAGAGTATTACCAATTTTTTCTTCCCAAACATCTCCAATTTCTCGGCGTTTATTTTTTTCTGCTTTTTGTTTAGCATCAGAAAATCCAATTGTTTTTTTAGTTTGGAACTTGTGCGTTCCGGCAATCATTTCTTTGACTGCTTTTATATTTTGTAACTTTTTTGACATAATTTTAATTTATTTTAGCAACTGCTTTATCAATTGCTCGTTTTAATAACATTAGTTTTCCAATTTGTCTTTTTCTATCATCATCTGCTGTTATTTTATTTATAACACTCATAATAGTTTTCATTTGTTGTACAATATTTGGTTTTTGTTCTAGTGCTTGTATAAACTTTGCAATTCTATCATCGCTACCACCGGTGGTAGGTGCTTCTGCTTCTGGTTCAGCTGCTGGTTCAGCTGCCGGCTCTGCTTCTGGCTCTGGAGCAACTTCTGGCTCTGGAGTTGGTTCTGCTTCTGGAGCTGGTGCATCTGCTGGTTCTGCGGGAGCTTCTGGAGCTGCAGGTGGCTCTGGTGTGTCAGCTACTGGTTCTTCTTCTTCTTGCTCATTTGTAATTGTATTTAAAGCTTGTTCAGATAAAAATTTAGTTACTTTTCTTTTAACAATTTCACGAACTAATTTTTCTTTTTGTTCTTTTGTTAATTTTTTTATTTGTGACATATATCCTCCATCTTTTTGAGCTAATGTATCAATTAACTCTTCTGCATCTTCTTCTTGATTTTTAACAAATACCTTTAAAGTGTTAGCAGGACGTTTATCATCTCCGTCTTCCATTTGTTTTGTAACATATGTATTATCAGCATCTTTTACATCTGGTACCATTGTTTCATTATCAAGTATGTCATCATACTCTACTTTTCTATCTACATTTGGCATTGGTTCGCCAGATGCATTTGGTACCATACCCTCTACGTCTTTGTCTAACGTATAATCTTTTAAATCTTTTCTAGATTTGTGTTTTTCATTTTTTGGTTGTTTATATTTAGCCATTTTTATATGTCCTATTATTTAATAATAAATATCATCTAGAATACTTTAACGTTCCTAATATTTGATTTATAGGTGCAAATGCACCTGTTAATTTATATGTATTACCGCCGTATGTGAATACAATTCCTTCTACTGGTACTATTTTCTCAAATCCGCCTAGTTGTTTAATACGTTCTAATTGCGTTTTTAAAAGAGCCATTTGGCCAATATCTCCAGTAGATCTAAGCTCACGTATTATTTGTGCAATTTCTTTTCTTATTGATTGTACAGCTGCTGTTGGATTTGCTGCTAAGAAATTAGATGCATTTTTCATTATCTCTGCACCTAGCTTTAAAAATATAGATTCAAATGGCTCGAGATTTTGTTTTTGATATAGTTTAAAATCTTTTTTATCAAATACTGTAACCCATTCTACAAATTCTGGATTAGTTATTTGTTTTTTAATTTTAACAATTGAATTTGATTTGTCATTAAATGACCATCTAGTAACTAATTGATCTATAATTTCTTCTGGAATATCATATCCTACTTTAGATGCCTTTTCTTTTATAAGATCTCTCCACCAAGCTTTATGATATGTTGATACAGAATCAGTATCTTTTAAATTATACTTATCTCGTAATTGATCTAATTCATTAAATAATGCATCTTGATAATCTTGAAAATTTTCTACAGCTCCTATTTTAATTTTTTGAGGAGGTATTAAATTAAATGTATTTTGCATATCTGCATTTGCATCTGTTACAGCTTTTTGTACTACATTTCCTCCATCTAGATCTGTTTGCACGACATTTCCATTTTCATCATATTCAACTAAATTATGAAATTGTAATACTGCTATTTCATATGCTATTACATTTTTTGTATCTGGATATATAATTTCCATATTTGCAAATACTTTTCCATTTTGAAAAATATTTTGTAATTGTTCTGGACTAATTTTTTGAAATGCAGCTGCTAAATCATTGCCTGCTTCACCAAATGCTGCAGATATAGGTCCTCTATTAGCAAATTTAGCTTGTAATCCTTTTACTGATAATGGATTTTTTCGTTCTGTTTTATTTCTAGCAAATTTAACTTCGCCGTCTTTAAATGTCATAAATATATTTTGTCCGTCTGTTTTTTCAGTAACAGCTGATTCTATATCTAATCTACCTTGTAACCCACGCTGAATCATTTCTTTGAAGTCTGCAAATGATAATGATTGTGATCTGTTTTTATCAAATGGATGTGACATATGTCCGCCTAATCCACCTTCATTTAAATATTTTGTACCAAATACTGTTTTAGGATATTTATCAAAATTATAAACAAATCCATCTTCAGTGTCTTGTTTGTCTAATGCTTTTCTTAATTTTTTAATTTTTTTAGAATGTGCTTGAGAACCTTTTGGTGTCATATATCCACCATCTTCAAATAACTCATTTGCATCTGCTTCTAATTCTTGTAAGAACCATTCTTGTATATTAATAGATTCTTTATTTATTTTATCTCCAGCTTTTTTTGCTGCTTTGTATGCTTTAGATCCTTTTTTGGCTGGCGTACCTCCACGTTTTCTTTTTGCACGAATATTGGCCCATAGACCATCACCTTCTCCCATTACATCTCCATATGTTGGAGCTCCACCAAGCATTTGCCAAATATTTTTTATTATAGATTCATCGTAATTAGGATAACTTGCTTTAAATTTACTATATGCATCTGCATTTAATGCTGCTCTTACTGCAGATGCAGAAATTGCATTGCCGTCTTTATATTTTAATGGATCAACAGAAACTGTTAATTCTATAGCATCTACACCAGCTGGTATTTTTCTTCCTGATCTATCGCCAACTGTCTTATATTTGTCTATATTTGGTAAAAATGATTTAACACGAACATAATCATCATCTTTTTCAGATGCAGCTAATGCAAATCGACCTTGTGTATCTTCTGGTAATTCAAAAAGATATTCATATGCAGCCATTATTGGAGAATTAAAATTGGTAGGTTGTATTTCAATGTTTGTATTTTTATTTAATAAATTAAACATTTTAATACTTGTATCTCTAGTTATACCATCTCTTTCTTTTGGCCCTATTAACATGATTACTTTATCAACATTTGGGTTTTGTGCGTATCGTTGTGCAAGAGCCATATGTGCTCCTGTTATAGGCTTAAAGCCTCCTGGAAATAATACTGTTACGTTCTTCATTTTATATAAATATTCCTTTATAATAATTCATGATATTTTTAGCAATTATTAACTTCTGCAACTGATCCAGCTCCACCTTCATCTGAATTTATAAATACAGCTTGATTAGATTTTGATCCATATGCTTGTCTATAATATCCATTTCCTAAAGGATTACTTGTACCATTAGTTGTATATATTTTATCTCCTACTACCACATAGCTATTTGATCCATCATGGTACATTACTGCATTAATACCTTCTTCTCCTTCGCATGCAGCACCGGCACCTTCAAAGCTACCTCCTCCCGATGTTAATATTGTTATAGATGTTAATGAAGGAGCTGCCGTTGTTGCTTGAGATATTGTTGAGCCTTGTCTTTCACCTAATGCATTTATAGCATACCCTGTTATATAATATGTTGTGCCAGCAGTTAAACTGGCTTTTGCTAATGTATATGCTCCTGTTGTTCCTGCTACTGAAGTTTTTGTATTTGATGCATAATTTGCATTTGTACCAAAATAAAAACCTCTTTGTGTTATTCCTCCAATTATGCCACCGTCTGCAGTAACGTTAGCATTACATGTCATACTAGTTTGAGTTACTGAAGATGCTGCAGATGTTGTTGTTGACGGATAGTCTTTGTTTGCCATGGAATTTAAGTTTAAATTTCCACTTGATGGATTTCCTATTGCATAGGTGTCAATCATAGTAAATAAACTTATATTGGTTATAGTTTCATAACTTCCGGAAGTTGCAATTCCTTGCATTGATATATTGTCACTACCGACTGGCATTATTTAATCTTCTTTTTTAATTCGTCTATTTGTGTTTGTTGATCTTTAACTGCTTCTACCAGAACAGCTATTATTTTTTCATAGTCAATAGTTTTATATTTGGTATCTGCATCAGTACCTTTCATTATAGGTAATTTTTTCTCGGTGACTATATCTGGAAGTACTTCTTCTACTTCTTGTGCAATCAATCCTATATCTTGTTTACCTTTTTTCTTGCCGGCATTCCATGTATATGAAACTCCTCTCAAAGATTTTATTTTGTCTAACGCTCCACCAATTGTTATTATATTATCTTTTAATCTAGAATCAGATATAGTAGTAGATGATGCTATAACATCTCCATCTGCATGAAAGTCTCCGTCAGATTCAAATCTAAATTCATTGGAGTTATTAATATATATGTCCGCTCTAGTATTGTTTGTAAATGAAATATAATCTGTGCTATCAG
>Ga0209535_1002273_pt1 | contig 12517 bp, 28 predicted proteins | sample LinPmetageLP28_FD_184041 | JGI IMG/M metagenome (GOLD analysis project Ga0209535, IMG submission 184041) | Marine viral communities from the Pacific Ocean - LP-28 (SPAdes) (version 2) | ecosystem: Environmental > Aquatic > Marine > Oceanic | place: Pacific Ocean | collected 2009-08-22
CTTCCGTGCAGATGCCTATGAAGACGGTTGCTAGTCTTATAATTCTTGTCGCAATGGGTGTGTTCGCATACACAGAATTAACTTCAAGATTAGTATCGTTAGAAACATCACGTGAGTTGTTTGAAAATGACTTACTTAAAAAAAGTGAACAGGTCCCAGTAGACCAAGAACAACTATTTTTGTTGGAAGATTTATATAAGTCTGTAGAAAAAATAGAAGTTAGAATAGAAAATATGATGCACAACAAAGTAAATATACAATTTTTACAAAAACAAATGGAAAAAGCTTTAAAAGATATAGAAGTAATAAAAGATAAGGTAAGAGCAAATGGAAATGGGACGCATTAGTAGAAAAATTTTAGATTATATATATGAGATGAAAAGAACTCTCATTAACAAACGTTTACAAAAAGATTTAAAACAAGAAGTAGATATAAATGGTACAGGAACCCACAAGTACAGAATTAAACACGGACCCAACAAAGGTAAAGTATTATGATCGAGCATATCGTAGCCCTTTTAATGTTTGTAGGACCTAATATCAAGGAACACAGAATACAGATTGATCCAAAGACAGGAAAATCCTCAATGTCAATTTGTATGAAGCATAAACGTGAAGCTAGCAGACCACCAATAAGTGAAAATGTATCTTATAAATGTATTAAATCTAAAGCACAACTTGAGAAAAATATAGATGGATCTTACTCTATTAAAGCTTTAATATTAGAATAATGGAAAATACTTTGATAGTTTTAGTCTTGCTTTGTATGATAATATATATAGGATTAAAGGATAGATCATGAGACTGAGCAAAAATTTTACTCTTGAAGAGATGACCCGTTCAATGACGGCTGCTCGTAAGGGCATCGACAATACACCAGGGTCAGGTGAGATACATAATCTTACCGAAGTTTGTTATAATGTATTAGAACCACTTCGTGCAAAGTTTGATAAACCAATTACAATAACATCAGGCTATCGATCCGAAGCGCTTTGCGAAGCCATCGGGTCCAAAAAAACTAGCCAGCATGCCAAAGGCCAAGCCGTAGACCTAGAAATTATGTCCATTCCTAATATTAAAACAGCTTATTGGATAGAAGCTAACTGTGATTTTGATCAATTAATTCTTGAATACTACAAACCAAACGACGGACAAGCGGGATGGGTTCACGTATCTTACAATGAAAAAGGTGCAAATAGAAAACAAGTGCTAACCTTTGATGGTAAAAAATACGACAACGGACTTCCTGAAATGAAATGGAAAGATGGTCAGGTTGTAGAATGAGATGGGTAACAGAAATTGTTAATGGCGTTTGTCCAGAGTGTTCAGAAGAAACAGTCTTGGTATCCATAGCTGAGTTTTATAAATGCACTAGATGTGGTATGAGTTTAGAGCAGAAAGTAAACGGAAAAATATCATACATACCCACAGCTACAGATAGTAATGACATTAAAATGATTCTAAAGAACGATGGCGAAGAAATCTAATTTCGGCGTTAGTACATATACTAAAAGAACACCACCTAAAATAGGTCGTCACAAAAAACGTATGAACAAAGCTGAAAAGCGTAATTATAAAAAGAACCGGGGACAAGGGCATTGACATTTATATAACAATATCCTACACTCCTCTTATGAAAGATAAAGAAATAAAAATAAAACTAAACGGCGTTTCACAAAAACAATGGTCAGTTTTTTTATTAGAGTTAAACATAATGAAAAGAGCCTGGAAACCATTTGGTGTGTTAGTTGATATTGATGCTCCTAATTTTGCAAAGATTGTAAGACTAGGAACTAGAACTCATGACGCTAATAAGAAGCTTAGAAAAACAAACTAAGTTATGGAAATAATTATATTGAGTGATGGGTTATTCCATCTTGTTGAAGTAACAAAAGAAATGACAAAAGGAATAACACTAGTGAGTGATGTGAATTGTTTTGAGCTTTGTGATATTTTAAGAATTAAATTATCAACGTATCACGATGCGCCTTTTAATCAACACGTTATGAATGATGGCAGCGGAGATTTTTATGGTTGTATTTGTCGTTAAGTTGTATTTATAGGAGCACAATTAAAACGAATATAAACTTCGTTTTTATTAACCTCTGTTCTACCAATCTCTTTCATTTTTTTATTTGATTCTTCATAACCAAAAGTTAAACAATCATACATTGTATTAAATTGTTCAGGCCATTCATAGGCTGGCATGCACACACCCTGCACATAGCTACATATTACTAAACTTAATAATATTTTCATTGACTAATATCCTATATTATGAAATAAAATCTAATCTTATAAATATGAAAGAAGGATATAACAAATGACAGATACAAGCAAATACAAAAACATCACGGTCACTCATAAAACATACAATGATCTTGATGGTTTAAGAAATAAAACTTTAGATCCAAATCTAAAGTTAAGCAGGAGCCAAGCTGTAACTTACTTGGTTAACGAAAAAATAACTAAACTGAATGGTAAACTACATGGAAAAAACAAAGCATAAGGTTATATGCCCCGAGTGTAAGGGAAATGGATATATCCGTCTTCCCTACCATCTAGCGAAAGAAGAAGTGACCGTACAATGTGATATGTGTAAAAGTCAGGGAGAAATTATTTTAACTGAAGAAGATTTTGTCGATCAATTCGTCAAGCCAAATTAATATGTTAACAAGTATAGATATAAAAAGAATGGCTGATGATAAAAGAGTCGCTGAACTTAAGATAGTTGTCGAGCAAAGAGATACAACCATAGAGTTTTTAAAAAAACAATGCGAGTTTTTAAAAACCAAGTGCCGAGAATCAGGGACCAAGCGAAGAGAAATGGAAGATGAGATTAATAGACTATGGGAAGAAAATCAAAACCTTTCGATTATAAAAAAGTAGATATTTATTTAGCAGGACTCTTTGATGGAGAAGGTTGTGTAACTTATTCTAATTCTATGAAACTAAGAAAAGGTAAACCTAGAGCTTACCCTACCTGGAACATAAGATTAGAAATAGCTATGACTTGTAAGAAAACAATACAATTTGCACTAGATAACTTTGGTTGTGGACACATGAATTTTAGACCAAGGGCACCCCATCAAACTATGGATCAATGGCGATGGCGTTGTTCTCATAGAGATGCTTTACATTGTGCAAGAAGGATGGTACCCTTCAGTATAACTAAAAGAGAAAAACTAGAAAGTATAGTTAAACATTATGAAATTAAAGATTCTTGATCTATTCTCTGGGCTAGGTGGTTTCTCACTTGGTTTAGAACGTACAGGAAACTTTGAAACTATAGCTTTTTGTGACAACGATAAATACAGCAATTTAGTGCTGCAAAAACATTGGAAAGGAGCTAAGATATATAACGATGTCAAAGAAATTACAAAAGAAAAACTCGAATCAGACGGAATTCAATTTCCCGATATCATCACAGGAGGTTTCCCCTGCCAACCGTTCTCGGTCGCAGGCAAACAAAAAGGAACGAGTGACGACAGACATCTCTGGCCTGAGATGTTTCGAATCATCAAAGAGTTTAAGCCGAGGTGGGTTATTGGAGAAAATGTCAAAGGTCTTGTTAACCTCCAAGACGGCATGGTCTTCGAGACTGTGTGCACTGACTTGGAAGGAGAGGGATACGAAGTCAGGGCGTTCAATATTCCAGCTGCAGGTGTCGGTGCTCCCCACAGAAGAGAAAGAATCTGGATTGTGGCTCACGCCAAACGCTACGATAAGACCGACGAGATCGGAAGAAGCGATGAAACATCGAGAGGAATACAGGAAGAGCATAGGCAGGACGACAGTTCCTCCAGGCTCACTAGCAGAACAAGTTCAATACGGCAAACCAACAACGGACATGAAGATATGGAGGACTCCCGACGCACATTGCAACAGGGGACCGAGCTCCGAGAAAAGAATGAAGATGAAGTTGGAGAAGGGTATGCCAATCAGCATCAACGATCAGGTAGCCCATCCGAATCTAATGTGGCCAACACCTACACAAGACTCAGCAACGGATCGTTCGAAGAAGTACAGTCAAGGGGGCAAACCTTTGACACTAGCAGTGAAAGAAGCACAGATGTGGCCAACACCGAGAGCAGCGATCGGCATGACAATGAAGCTATCACAAGGGATGGCGAACCTTCGACACAAGAAATATTTGGAAACGGAAGTAGCGTATCAGGAGAAAGCTCCTGGTGGCACACTGAACCCGACGTGGGTCGAGTGGCTCATGGGATACCCGGCAGAGTATACAGACTTAAAGGATTGGGAAATTCTATCATCCCGAAAATCGCGGAAGAAATCGGCAAAGCCATCATCAAAGCAGAAAAAGAATGAATCCGAATCTTAGAATCTTATCACTTGGCGCAGGAGTACAGAGCTCAACGCTAGCATTAAAAATAAAACACGGCGAGATACCGATGGTTGATGCAGCTATCTTTGCAGATGTAAAAGGAGAACCTAAGAACGTTTACACATGGTTAAACTGGTTAGAGAAACAGTTAAATTATCCTGTATTTAGAGTGACTTACAGAGATTTGAAACAAGATATTCTTGATGCTGCAGTTGGAAAACACAAAGCATTTACCGCACCATTCTATACTAAGAATCCAACGACCGGGAAAAAGGGATTGCTTCGTCGCCAGTGCACGGCAGATTATAAAATTAAACCCGTCATTAAAAAAGTTAGAGAGATGTTAGGATTAAAATGGGGCGAGAAAAGAAAGAAAGGTACCTCTGTTGAAATGATGATGGGTATATCTATCGATGAAGTTTTTAGAGTTAAGACCAATCCAATAAAATATATTACAAATGTTTATCCATTGATTGATGAAAAGTTATCAAGGGAAGATTGTAAGAAGTGGATGAAAGAAAAAGGTTATCCAACACCACCTAGATCTGCGTGTACTTTTTGTCCTTATCATTCAACGGAGGAATGGTTACAAATAAAACAAAACAAAGAAGAATGGGCTGAGGTTGTTGCAATGGATAAAGCTATAAGAGATACAGAAAAATTTAAAAAAGGAGATAACAACGATCAAATGTTTCTACATAGAAGCTGTGTACCCATTGATGAAGTAGACTTTGGTAAAGAGGATCCGCAAATGGATTTATTTAATAGTGAATGTGAGGGTATGTGCGGGAACTAATCGAAAGTATTATTGACGTTGGATCAGGATTAATTATAGCTACATTACTACAGTTATATATCTTTCCTTTCTTTGGAATGTATCCTACAGTATGGGAAAGCTTTAACATTGCGATTATATTTATGTGCGTATCGATGTTTAGATCTTGGTTATGGAGATTATTTTTTAGGAGGTATAAATGAAAGTAATAGTGATAATAATTTTTTTATTGTTTAGTGGTTGTTCGAAGACATTCGAGTTTGATGGATTCGATCCTACAACGACAACGGTAAAATGGATATTAAAAAAGGATAAATAAATGAAATGGAATAAAAAATTTGAGTACCCTGAAACTTATCGAGAGATGATTAAGGGACAACGACACTATGCTATAAACGATGAGAAGTTGCCGTCAGTTACGACAATCTTGAGCAAGACTCAGACAGCCGAGAAAGCTGAGGGATTAGCCAATTGGCGAGCTCGGGTAGGCGAGGACGAGGCAACAAGGATCATGGACCAGGCAGCAGCTAGGGGTTCAGCTATGCACGCAATATTGGAACATCACATACTAGGTAAAAACAGGCTTGATATGACCGATACAGGGCAGGAGGCTCACAAAATGGCAGATATTGTCATAGACAAAGGACTTTGTAATGTCGACGAAATATGGGGCTCTGAGGTGGCTTTATACTATCCTGAGTTATTTGCAGGGGCTACCGATTTAGTTGGTGTATATAAAAAGGCTGACAGTATAATGGATTTCAAGCAAACAAACAAGCCGAAGCGTCGAGAATGGGTCGAAGACTACATGATACAGCTAGCGGCTTACACGATGGCACACAATTATGTCTATGACACCAAGATACAACAGGGCGTAATCTTGATGTGTAGCAAAGATGGGTACTTCCAGGAGTTCATTGTATCCGGAAAAGAGTTCCAAAAATACCAACACGAATGGCTTAAAAGAGTTGATTTATATTACAAAAACTACAAAAAGTAGTCTGTATACTCTCTGAATTATAAAATAAAAAAATAAAAAAATTTTTTTTCAAACAGCACTTTCCGGTATACAAATACTAGAAGTGTTGTATACCAACGTTTATTAGCTGAAATTTGTATCCAAATTTGTATCCTTGAAATATACAATTTCTAGAATTGTTGTATACCAATGCTTATTCGTCGAAATTTGTATATTGAGGGTTTTATCAGCGTAGCTGTCTAGGGGTCGCGCGTACGGAAAAGGTAATCAAAAATATTTTATTTTCAAAATTACACTGTATACTAGGGCTATGCCTAAAAGAAGAAGAAAACAAGTCGTAACTAATTCGACTCCCGACCTACCTTACCCTAAAGTTCGAGTCGAGTGGATTGATATTTTATCTGATTCGGGCTGGGCTACCGACAAAGAGTTTGACAAAATGGATTTAAGTTATCCCGTTAATGAAGGGTGGCTGTTTGAAAAAACAAAATCACATATAAAAATATTTGCTTCATATGATAAAGATGAGGATGGAATTACTTTTGGGGATCGGACGATGATTCCTCGTCAGTGTGTGAAGAAGATGACAAAGATTTAAGTGGTGCGTTTAACTCTTTCTTTGCTTTCTTAAGTTCTGTTTCTTCAACTTCAATTATTTTAATTTTTTCTTTTAGTTCTGCCGTTGAAAGATCATCGAGTTTACCTGTACGCATTTCAGTTCTATTAATATATAAATCAGAAGCTTTACCACGTAACTCTTCAGCTCTAATTGCTGCTTGCATGTTGCCTTTCTTTTCAGATTTAAGACCAAGATTTCCAAGCCTTGCTACGTGATTCTCATAATTGACTTCAAACTTATTAAGTTTCTCTCTTCTTAGTTCAGTTAAATAGGCTACTACCTTTGGGGACTTCCTAATACTTTGAAGCTCTGATGCTGTGAATCTAGCCCGGTCCTGGCTGTAGCCTGCTTGTATCGCAGCCTCTGTTCCCGTCACGGGTCCGTCCTTGCCACCGAAGACTAAAATCTCGCAGAATTTCATCTGCATTTCTGTTAATTTACTTGGAACACCCATAGACTTGTATTATATAGGATATAATGTATATATCAATATAGAAATGATAATAAAAAAATTAATAGTTAGACTCAGAATGTGGTACGCTGATGTGCGTGGTCACCACGGCAAGCGTTGGGATTATGAGCCTGGCGATTGGTATATGGGTCGACATAGAAAGAATAAATGATAGACGGAAAAACATTTAGACAAGGCCTAGATAAGTTTTTTAAATCTCCAACATGCCAGGGTGCTAGGGTACAAATTGAGTTACCTAATGGCGAGATGTACGACATCACAGGAGCAAAGCTTTTAGAGAATAGAATCCTAGGGTCTAAAGAAACACATCGCCTGGTATTGACCTGCAAAAAACCTATTGAAAAAATGGGTAAAATAATCAAATCTTTGTAGTTGACAACCTAATATTATCCTATATATTATTCGGTAATGAAAGGATATATTATGAAAAATAAAACTAAACTTACAGGTGCAGAGCTTAATTGTATTGAGATTGCAGTACAACATCACATAGATGAATTGGAAGATGCACTTGCAGATACAGGCACAGGTTGGAAATCTGCTTATAAAAAAGATGAGTATAAAATGTTGAAAGAAAGATTAAAAGCAACCCAATCAGTTAAGAAAAAACTTTGGAATCTAGGTGGATTGATAGATGATTTAGAGCAATCACATTACCCTGTAACAGCAAAACAAGTTGCTAAATTTACAGATACTTTTGATCACAGCGATTCTGATTCTTGGATTGCAGACATTCTTAATGCAGAGGTAAATGTACCTAAATTAAGACACGCAATCAGAGGCTTGGATGAAAAAAACCCAGGCGATGTAAAATATTTATATGGAAAGGAGGTAAAATAATGGAATACATAGTTATTAAAAGAACTAAATTATACAAATCTAATGACATGCTATCTATTGAAAAGACAGCAAAAACTTTAGATGAAGCTATTAAGTTTAAAGTAGCACTTGAAATGTTAGATTCAGGCGAGAATAAATCTTATCATGTTATGATAGATACTCACGACGCTTACACTTATCTTATGACAGAACAAGCAGAAGAAAAACAAGATAAAGTTGTAAATATCAAATAAATTTCTAGCCAAAAGGCTTCGGTTGTGTTACGTCGAAAAAGATGGCACGACCGGAGTCAAAATTATACGCAGATCTCAAAAAAATTACCAAAGACTTTCAGTGGACGAGGCTTGAAAATTGGGCTTCATTGGGCACTCCTGACCTTCTTGGGTTCCACCCTAAAAAGTTTTTTTTCACACTAGAATTGAAAGTAACAAAACGCAACAAAGTAGCCCTGAGCCCTCATCAAGTGGCGTGGCATTTGAACCGTGGTCCTGGTTCCTTTGTGCTTGTGCATTGTATACATCTAAAACAATATCGCCTGTATCCTGGATCTAGAATCGAGGAGCTTTTCCGCTTGGGCTTGAACCTTGAACCGTTGGTCCTTGGTTCGCTTGAAACCTGTGCCTGTAGTCTAAGAGAGTTTGTGCTTGCGCCTGAGGTCTACAAATAAAAATAAAAAAAATTTTTCCGAGAATCATATAGCAAGCTGCCCAGGTCCCTTAGTGCTTGCCGTAGGCTACGTTTTTAATGTCACGACTCCAACAAGCTCGACAGCTACCGCAGGCGTTCTCCTGCTCAGGCGCGGGACAGGTTCTTTTTTCTTTAGTCACGACAGTTGAAGTCCAGGGCCACGCCGTCACCGGTCCTTGGTCAATCATATGTGAACTAAATCGAATTATTAAATTTTCCGGGACCTGGTCGGGCGTGACCTGTTTTAAGATCTGCGCCTCACGGGTCGGCAGCCAATGTTTAGTGCTTGGTGTGTTCCTACATACTTCAAAAATTTTTTGCAGATGCTCTAAGCTCTGAAGGTCGCCACTGTCATGCCATCTAAAAAACTCATGACCCTGAACCAGGACCGTCATGGCCTCAACCCATCGCGGTGAGCTTAACGCCTGTCGCCTTCGCTCTAATGCGTTTTGAACATTTGGGAATCTATAACGACCCTTTAAAGCATAACAACCATGACACACGCTGCCCGGGACCTTGACTAGCTTAGCGCCTGTAATGCAACGGGACGCGGGCAAATTAAACGCCGGGCCCGGCATCTTGGAGGGCTTGCTAAGCCCTCCAGTTATTTCTTTGGCCTGTTTTTTATTCAGGGGCATTTGTTACACTTTCCCAGATATCGCCGTTTTTAACTTTTAAAATGTCTCTAGCGTATATACTTCCCGACTCGGAAAACATGCCAATCTCTTCACCATTAGAAAAAATTAAAACAATATTTTTTAAGCCCTTGCCTTGCTTTGGAGATTCTAACAGCTCACCAGATATTGGCGTCCCTAGTTGCTTTGTTAAAATCTTATCACCTTTTTTTAGATTTTTATATTCCATAATATAAACCTCACTTTCATAATTTTAAATATCCCATATTATATAAGATGTCAAATAAAAAAATTACACCGGGCCCGGGCTTCGCGCTGCGGTCGCGCCTGTGCTTGTAGTCTATATATAAATAAAAAAAAATAAATCTTTGCGTGAACCACGTGGCAGGCTGCCGGGTCCTGTGCGTGCTTGTGCTTGTAGTCTATATATAAATAAAAAAAAAATAAGTGTTGCAATTTTGCAACAGCTCTGACGCTTCGGCGGTGAAGTGCGTGGCGGTCCAGGAGCTTTGCTGTGTGTTTCTGCGTGAGTCGGTGATGAAGTGCGTAGCGGTCCTGCCTGGTTGCTGTGTGTTTCTGCTTGTGCATTAAATTTTTCATTGGTTTATTAAGAAGAAAGACCTAGTAGACCAGTGAGCTTGCTGTGTGTTTCTGCTTGTGCCTGTGGTCTAAACATAACAAATAAAAATAAAACCCTTACTTTAGAATAATTCTAAAGTAAGGGCGAAAGGTTGTATGGTTCAATCTATGCGTGTTTTTGGTTCTCTTTCAAACTACTTTGCACCATAGATTGAAACCTACAATATCTTATATAATCATATTTTATTAATTTTCAAGATATGATATAAGAATAGTACAAATCACTAATGATTTGTAGAAAGGAAAAAATGGCTAGAGTGAAAATGAATAACGAGTATCGGACAAAGATCTCAAATCAAGTCCGAGATGCGTTAGACAATGATAAGTTAAACTCAAAGCGAGAGGCTTATCATCAACACCTAGAACTCACTAAAGAAGAATATCCAAAGTTTTTTAGTGAGGCAAAGACGATTGTCAAAAGGTCTTATCCTAAAGAACATTGTGATACTTTAAATCACTTTAAAAATCTTTATGGGTCGCCTTGTGATGTTGTTGCGAAAGATAGTTGCTACTACTTTGCTTATACCGACAACGAGATGAGTGAAGAAGAATACCAAGATAATGAAGTCAAAAAACATTTTGATTTTAAATTAAATGGTAATCTAAATGGTAGTGAATATGGAACGCAAAGCGATTTTGCTTATGCTTATTATCGAGATGAGATGAAAGAAAGAGATCTCAATCCTGATATAAACATTGAGCAAGAGGACAATCAAAACAACCCCCATTGGACTAAGCACATAGACGCAAATAGTAAGTTTATCAAAGAAGTTGAAAATAACTTTAATGATAATTTTGCGTGTGATGTGATTGGAACTTCTTATTGTCGTTCAAGGGCGATAGCTTGTACTAAAGAAGAATTTCAAAGAATGAATGAATTCATTCAAATGAAATCTAATTTGGTCAAGTATCATCAAGAATGGCAAAGAGGAATTAGAGAGGATATGAAAGATATCAAAGCCTCTTTAAAACTTATAAGAAACCTAGATGAGGGTATCGACCTAGCAAATAAAACATTCGAGGCAATCGATATTGATGTTAGACTTGAAGAAAGTCAAATTATCAGATCGAACTCGACAGGATTAGTTTTATATAGTCCTGAAAATGTTGCTAGTCGTATAGCAGAAAGAAGAAAGGCGAAACTAACAAGAGAGGAAAAAATCGCCTTGTATCAAGAAAAACAAACTAGCGTTATGAACTAGGTTGATAAACGAGGCGATCTTATATAAGGTCGCCTCATAACAGAAAGGTAAGAATGAGAAAAATAACAGATGAGGAATTGATTAGTTTTTTTAATGGTCTTAAAAGTATTATTGAGGCACAGAAAGAACTTAATCACATTATGGCTCAAAGAGTGACGAATTTAGAGCTACAAAGAAAAATAAATAAACTAAAAGAAAGCGAGGTTGCTGATGTTGTTTAAAAGAAATGACAAAATTGCGATTGTTGTAAAACCGAAAACTCATAATGGTTTTATTAATCAAAATGATTACTTCAATCGTTATGGCGATTTTCGAGAGGGTTCAAAGTTTTTAGTGTCCAAAAACATAATCGTTTATTGGGATACTCAAGCAGAAAACTTTCGTTCTTTTAATTTAAATAATATCGTATCTATAACAAATCTTTCTCGGACACCTTTAGAGATCAATAAGAAAGAGAAAGAAAAAATTGAGAGAGAAAAAAAGAAAGGTGTTAATTGTTTAAGATGTGATACTTCATTAAATACTGACTATCGTAATAAGTTTGATAGCAACTACTGTGGAGATTGCTAATGCCAATAGAACTAAAAATACTTCTTCTCGGTTCGTTGTTCCTGATACTTTATGAATGGATCAGAAGTTATAGAGAGAAAAAAAGAAAACAACAAGAAAGGTTGGACAGAATAAAATGGTAAAAAATATATGTCAAAACCCTAGTTGTTGGACAAAGAGAACTAAAGATCAATGGAACAAAAAAATAAGTCGCTTTCAATCGAGAAAGGCATATTTTAATAATGAACACGCTTATCGTATCCTCTCATATTTTTGCACAACAAGTTGCGCGAATAAATGGCTTGATGAAAACATTGAGAACATAATCGAGAGAAAGCATTGTCCGAATAAGATCACAGAAAAAATAATCGCTAACTGATAAAACTTTCAGGCGACACTTTGCGTGTCGCCTGATTTTTTTCGCCTGAAATTCCACCCCTTAGAGTATGCCTTTAGGCATACTATTTATTTAGATATAAGAGTACGAAGTACATTATTATAGAGGTACCAATACAACTATGAAATAGTATTGATTATATTATTTAATTACAGTATTATTGTAAAAGGGATCCTAATGTTAGAGTAAAGTCAAGGATCAATACAGTCAGAGATGTTAAAATCGTGACTCAATATATGAAGAAGTCAAAAAAAAATATTATAAAAAATTTTGAGAACCCGGATAATGAAAGGGAGTATTTACTTTCTAAAATAAAACTTCATCAAAAAGAAAAGGAGTCCCGAGTCAAAGATGATTTTTTAGAATTTGTAAAAC
>Ga0209535_1002274_pt1 | contig 12515 bp, 15 predicted proteins | sample LinPmetageLP28_FD_184041 | JGI IMG/M metagenome (GOLD analysis project Ga0209535, IMG submission 184041) | Marine viral communities from the Pacific Ocean - LP-28 (SPAdes) (version 2) | ecosystem: Environmental > Aquatic > Marine > Oceanic | place: Pacific Ocean | collected 2009-08-22
CAGTCAATTTGTATGTGTGTATTTAGAAAGATTGGTGAAGGTGGCTCAAATAACCGGTTGTGTGTGCTGGTGGCATCACCCGAACCAGCACACGGATCCCATCATGTTGTAACGGCTGGTCTCAATTGCAAGGAGATGCCGAATGGGATCATTGACGGATACACTTATAAGTCTGCACGTGTAATTGCATTCTCCTACCCGTCAAATTCTATTTAATCACTGAATGACCACGGCCCTCTAGGCACTTCTGCACACGTGACTTGTACTTCATCTCACGTGCTGGCACTATGCCCAGTGTTGCTATGTGGAAGTACTGTCCCCAACCCCAGTTCAACGTGTCATACAGTCGGAACGTGTTGTCATCGGCGAACTGCTGGCAGTGTTGGATGTCATTGGTTATCTCACGTGCTTGGTCCACTTCGAACGTGCCACTCCTGCCTGCTGTGTCTATCTTGGGATTGTATGCACAGTTGGTAAGCATTACCATTGCTGTGATCATTATCATTGTCTTTGTCTTTGTCATGTCTCTCCTTGCATTTGTTTTTTTATGCGGCACCCTTAGCGGTTGTTATGGACATCAGCTCCGGGTGCCTTACTCTTCAGTATGTGTATATTGTAGCACTGTTTGTTGTTTATGTCAACCCCGCGGAAAACCGCACAAAATGGGCAGTTCTCGCCAGCCAACACCGGCTTACATCACACCTTTAGACTGCACTAGAGCCACGCACAGCGGTCAAACCACATTTCCATTGACACAGCAACAAAGTTCATAATATACTTGTAAGAAACAGGCAACATTTTAGGCAACAACGAAAATTTCCCCCAAGGCAAAATAGCATCTTCGTAACAAGACAAGAGAAGTTGAACACACCCTTTGATTGTGTAGGTCGGATGCAACCGCAACTGTTGGGCCAGGACAGTGTAAACAAAAGGGCAGTCATGCTGATCGTTTTTGGAGACTATATGGCGATCAGGCTTTGTACACTATGACACGCGAGTCAACCACGGTTCACCTGGTGTGTGCAATGATGGAAGTCGGACACTGGAGACAGTACGTAAGATACGCAAACCCTTTACGTTGCAAAGTTGGATGTCGTGAGCCTAACTAGGAAGATTTTACTAAAAGTCTTCTTGCGACTGAAGAGAACAAAGACAATTGACGTCAGTCAATTGTGAGTGAGTGCCAACTCACTCCGAACACAGCCATCATGAGCCACACAATAAATATCCATGGAGGCTATCAATCGATTGACCCAACCTAAGTTGTTGCCATAATATCCTAGAGTGGTCATTCCCCTTTTGATGCCTCCACTTATCCCACCCTGACATTTACCAACATTTAAATACACATGACCTGCGAGGGGTCAAGTGAGCACATGGACAAGGAACGATTCCAACAGCGATTGCGTGAACTGGGGGTGGTACAACTACCACCCGCCATCAAAGGACCCAGGACGGGCGAGACCCGATGCGTGTTCCCACGCACGAAGGCCTGCAGGCACACACTCAAGAGCGACACGGCACCCCATCAACGACTGCAACGGCACTGCCGGGCCGGCAAGAACTACTACTACGGCCGGGACCACATCCTGATGCGTTGTGACAGTTGCAAGGTGCGTAGGCACATCGACTACAAGAAACCGGTATAGCGTAAATATTTGTGGTTTTATATCTCCATATTTGACCAGTGAGGCACTGATCCATGGATTGTGTGTCAGTGCCTCGCCAAATAATCTTTTGTGTCAACGTAACGAACGTGTGGTCCCAACACTGCCCTAGGTTGGTCATGCACCACTGTTATCGCGACCAACTCGCTCAGCATTTCAAACAGATTGAATTTTTCTCGGTTGTGTTTGGTGGGGGCATACTTCCTCCATGTGTACTTGTCATCATAGACAGAATCATTTGTAATGGTCCAGTCACAGCCCAACAGGTCGATCTCCGCAACACCCTGTTGTATGGCCAACACCAAGGCCATGGTGCCTGAACAGTAGCCCGCGATGTGGCGTTGTCTCTTGTGGCTGACCGTGGACCTGAATGTTCGCCATGGTCCTTGCTGATACATGCGCCTGGTCCAGTACTGCACATCCGGCCGCGTGTCGCCTCCTATGGATTTTATCGTGGGCTGGTCGTAGGCACACACATGATGCACGTGTCTGTGATCCTGGATGAAGTTGCAACCTATCTCCATGGGTTGTGGGGCGATGTTGTAGAACTGTTTCACTGATGGACCGTTCCACCATACTGTCGCCTTGGTCATGCAAATATTTAAATGTTCGTGGTGGGGGTGATTATTTTATGTCCATTATATTACGTCTGGCTTCAAATATCTGGCCCTCGTCCGTGATATCATAAAATTCTGGCACGTGTCTTATACAACTCAAACCCACAGTGTGGTCTTCATTGACCGTGGCGGCTGTTACTCTGTACACGTCATTGATCTTTAGCACCTCACTGTTGATCCTGACGAAGTCACCTGGCACACAACTCATTGCGATGGGACTGGCGTTCAAGTTCAACACAGGTTGCCCCCTGGATTTTTTCAACAGCAGTGTGGCTATCTTCTTGGCACTGCCTTCATCGTAGATGCTTGGGAAACTGAAATTTCCCTCTAATTTTTTGTTGTTGTCTTCGGCCAGATAGTTCACACGTATGTCTGTGCTGTCTTCGACCGGATCAGGACTCATCACACTGGCTGGCTGTGAATTGTCTATGATGCTGGTGTAATCAATTTTGATTTGGTTGAACTTGTCATTCACTGATGCTGTGGCCACCGTTATAGCACCTATCACATTGTCATCATCTATGACCGCGGTTATGGGCAATGAAGTGACTGGTGGTATTGCCTCACTGGCTTCCGGAATTCCGGCATTTTCCAATTGCAGATGGAACTTGCCATCTATCACTGGCATGGTTGCACCTATTGAGGCCAATATGGTGTTCACATTTGCGAGATGTGTCTTGTTGGTGTCTATTCTAAATATCCTGTCATATGAGTTGTTCATTGTTTGTATCTTGGATCCATTGGCACCGGCACCTGATGTCGCACCTTCACCATACATGTATTCATTCCTGGCAGACACATTTGAAAAAAATGAACCACCGCCCATGAAGAACAGTGTGCTGTCAAAATCATAGTAACTTGGTATTGTGTCACCTGCTATTGACGCCAGTTGGAAACTTTTCTTGTCAATGTCATGCACAGACAAACCGACACCATAATTTGGATTCAACAGGTAGTCCAACAGCATCTCCACTGGATTACTGTCACAGGTGTACGCCTGGTAAGGTAAACCGTCTGTGAGATAAACGTCGTCCGCGAAAGCAGTCTCCCATTGTGCACCTATCTTGTCTGTGTTGGCAAGACCCTGATAAATTTCAACAGTTACTTCTGCATTGTTTGGCACAGTGGTATAAAAATTAGCCGCTACGGCTGTGCTGTCTTCTTCGTGTAAGCCTAATGTTATAAAAGGTGCTGTGCTATCTGAAACGCCTGTGCTCTGGATAGAAGTTACGTTGTAACTCCTAGTTGTGCCTTCGTCATAGTCTCTTATTCTTAATTTAATTTGCTCGCCTGCCTCGAATCGGCTTTCTATATGAGTAGTTTCGTTGGTTGTCCCATACCATCTGTATTCTGCTGTGGTGCTGTCACCTGCTTGTTCAGATGGTGTCACACCATTTATAATTGCTTCTGTCATGCCAGCCAATGTGGTGCCACCGGATACTGTTGGAAGATTATAAGCAAAGAAAGTTAATGTGCTAGTTGCAATAGTATTGTCTAATGTGACTGTGGATTTGTTTAAGAATTGATAGTGAGAACCGCCCACGTGTTTCAACCATTGTCCTCTATCTTCACTGCTTGCCGCATATGTGCCTGGAACAAAGAAAACAAAATCGTATGTCCAACCTAGGTTGAACAGCAGGTCATGTATGTTAACAGGTTGTATTTGACCACTGCTGTTTTTCAAAGGTTGATGATTCCTGAATCTTTCGTATTGGATCACTGTGTCACTTTCTATGGCCACAGTTGCACTGTCAACAGAAGCGATAGTGCTCAATATACCATTAGACGCTGGAACTCCCAAAGGTTTGTGATGACTGAGATATGCATGGCTGATTGCCTTTTCTGCATATGAACTCTGTTCCTTTTCACCATAACCTGGGTCACGACTGTTGCCTGACATGATGTTGGGTGTGTTCCTTCCACTGGTGGTTGTGACCACGGCCGGAAGTCCATTGTATGGATTGCCAAATGTGCCTCCACCATCTCCCGCACCGACTGTGACGTCAGCGGCCTGTAGTAAAAATCTCAATGCCACGTAGTGCATGCCACTCAGTTTGCTCTGTCCGGTTGGACTCCATTCGGGGTGTTCATCCAACAGTGATGACACGGGTTGATCCGTACTGCCATCGAAATATTGAATCTTCAATCTGTTGGCGAATGTGCCTTTGGTTATGCTGTGTTGTGTTGGTTGCACGCCACCTTTGCCTGACGCAAACAAACCACCATCTGATTCCTGCAGGTTCAATGCTGTGCTACCATCATAGCCTTGTGAATAATTTGGATTGGCAGTGTTTGTGAATCCACCCAAGTGAACAGGTTTGCCACCAATGGTCATCCTGGATAGAAGACTGCCCATTCCTGCTGACACGCCTGACTCTGCACTCGAACCATGGAAGCCTTGCGATATGATCGCCGCCATGTATAGGTACTGCCTTGATGTGTCTGCACTGTTGTCACCCCATGTGCCAATGAACACTGGTATCGTGGCCGATTCCACTTTGTGTCCATAAAGGACTGGTATCGCACGATTGGCCGCTGAAAAATTGACCGTGGTGGCGGCCTTTATTTCATTTGTGCCTGCCTCAAAATTTACTGAAACGTCGGGTAGATCAAATGCACCTGTGAAAGGTGATATGATTGCCTTGAATGTGTTTGTGACCAAGTCAAATGCTGGATCTACTACTGCTTTTACAATCCTTACAGGTACACTTATTATTTTCTTGAAAAAACTACCTATCCCCATCTTATTCCTCCCACCTTATGTTTGATGCGTTGTTGGCTGAGAATTCAAAACCAGTGTCCAAAGGAAAAACTTTGCTCTGGCTCACTGTGCTAGTGAATCCGTATAAACTGGTCTTGTCAAAGTTTGCAAGTTGTCCTCCACAGAACACAGTTAACTGAGAAGTTGTGTCTGTGGCCTTCAAACTGAAGTTGTCCACTATGCCCTTGAATGCGATGTAGTTGAAATCAACTGTGCCTGCACTTGTGACAAAGACTTTTGATATTGTTACAGGTGCTCCTGTTGTGTCACCATTTGCAAAAGCAGGTCCAATCAAGTTTGCCGTGCTGTCCAATTGACTGCTGTCAAAAGTGATGTCCACTTTCTCTGGTTGTGCCTGTGATGTTGTCGTGATAGCAGAATGACCCAGGTAACCTTGCCCCGTCTTGTACGTGTCGAGTGTGCTACCATCGATGCTGGTCAGTTGCAGGTCCGACTCGTAGTTTGTGTACAACAGTGTGCCGCCCGCCAGTTCTATCTTGATGCAGTCAACAAAACGCAACGCCCTGTTGTTCAATATTGATGTGGTCAATGATGTGCTTCTTGGCATTACGCTCGTTCCTCCCTCACGCTGAATGACAATGTGAAAAAACCTTCTTGGTCTGTTTCCGTCACCTGTGGTTCACTGGTCAGTGCCACTGTAAAAAGTGGATCCCACGTGATCACTCCAGTTGATAAGTGTTCTTGTTGCAACGGTGGCCATATGTATCCATTCTGTGTGACTGAACCCAAATCCGGATCAAGGTTTGTGCAATCTACTGTGAAGTTTAAACCCCTCCATATGTAAACTTTTTTGTGATCGTTAAATCTCAAGAAGTCACCTGGGCAGATGGTTGTCGTCCCACCGTCATCGGCAAAGGACTGGCTGTCCTGACCGGAGGAGATACGGAAAATAATACCAACGGAACCTTTTGGTTTGGCTGGCATCGTGAATGTTCTATCCGATCTGGTGTCGCGTTTGTGCCTGTGTTCTGTGCCGGGCACTTTCATTTCAAAGGTCTCGGCCGTGCCATTCTGGGCACAAAGGAAACTGTACATGGGTGCCATCTCCGCCCTTGTCAATGGCACAGTTTCAAAATCAAATTCCCAGGCGTGTCCCAATCCTTTTATGCCAGTCGTGGTGCCGAATCCGGAACCATTCTCTTGATTTGATGTTAGGGAGTACAATCTGTTGTTGGCATCAATCTGTGTGAGTTGGTTGGTGTCTGATCTCACAGTGATTGACTTAAATTTTGTAACATCTGGAAAGGTACCACTCATTATATGACCTCCCTGAATGTTTGCTCGTATTCGTAGAGGAAACTATTGCTGTTGGTGACAGAAGAAGTAGTGCTTTGAACGTTCGCCGCACTGGCACCTGATGTTTGCCATTCTTCTGTGTCTCCGTCCGGTACCACAGTGAAAGGCACGTTTGAATATGTTATGGTGTCAGTAGGAACTCGCTGGATCAGTCTTGGTGTGAATGATATGGTGTCTTTGGTTGAACCATCTAGGTTCACATCCGCCGTTATCATGTACACTTTTGAATGACCACTGAATTTGATCAGGTCGCCCGCCAACAATGTGCCTGTGCCACCACTCACGCCCACCGTGTTTGATCCCATCTCCATGTTGTATGCTGGTGCCGTGCTGTTTTCATTCAACACAGTTACAGTTCCACTGGCCGTGCCCCTCTTGTCTTTCAATACTGGTAGTTTGAATGCTGTCAGATTTCTTTGGAAAGTACTCCCGGCCAAATGCCAAAACAATCCTGCTTGTCCCGTACTTAGGGCCGCGGATGGTATAAAATTTGTATAAAATTCACTCTGTGACATTGGAATCGTCTTGATTGCAATGGTCCAGTAGTTGTTGCCGTAGTCGGCAACGAATGTTTTTCCTGTGATGCTTTTGTTCTTTATGTTATTGGTGTTGTTGGTCAACTCCACTGACTTGATATAATCTGTTTGTGCCATTAAGCAAATCTCCTACCCTGCTGTCTGAATGCCTGTTGGATAGTACCGATTATGAGTCCTTTTCTTGACAATAACAATTCATCAAAACTCGCGGCATCTACCGCATTGATATTGAAGTTTATGTTGGTTTCACCCATCCTACTTCCCATTGTTTCATTGGATACAACTGTGCCTGCTGAGTTTGGTATGAACAACTCTGGTCCTCTTTCTCCAACCAAGAACGCACCACTGCCACCGACTGATCCACCACCTGCTCGTGCTCCGCCAAACGCTATCTTGCCACCATTGGCGTGTCCAACAGTACCGCCGTCGGCTCGACCGCCTAGCAACATTAAAATAAGTTTTAATCCTATGGTCTTTTTAAGTTCACTGTTCAGTTTGGCCTGTGCGTTGGCTTGATTTAACACACCGTTGACCATGTCAACGTTGAATACTTTTGCCAATCCCAGCAGTATTGGTCTAACAATTAATAATCTAATAATTCCACCAATAAGTTCTGTCATTATTGCCTTCCCAATTTCTCCCAGTGCCTCTTTCAATGATTTGGTACCCATGATTACATCAGTCAACGCTGATTCTGTGGTCTTAGCAAATGCCGTCATCGAACCAATTATGGTGCCAATCACGATGTTGTTGAGGCTGTATCCTTCAAGCAATTTGGTCAATGCCTTCTCGTAGTCTGATACACTTACCTCTGTCTTCTTGAAGACTTGATTCATCTCCGCCTGTTTCATCGCCATGGTCTTGGACACGAACACACCTTCGCTCATTGCTTTGTTGTTCTCTTTGATGTCCTCTGTAACGGTCTGATAGCCCTCGTGGAATAATCTTAAATTTTCTATACGTTGGTCGTCGAGTATTAGTAGTTCCTTTTCTTTGAATATTAATTTTCCTATTGCTGACCCCACATCCAATAAAGCATCCACCACCGCTCGTAAGAATCTAGATGTCTTCCTTAACGCCTCGATAACAATGTCTAGTACCTTCCCACCAAACTCTGTGAATAGGTCTATCACTTTCTGTATGCCGTCGTTTAATTCATTGTTTAGGAAGAACTCCTGCACCGCATTGAACATATCTCTAACCAAACCAACGGCTTTAAAGAATATTTTGATTACTTCGCCCATTCCTTTGACTAACAATCCTATCGTGCTACCAATGAACGTGCCCAGACCCGCCATCAGTTCTTCGTTGGCCTCAACGAACTCCGTGACCTGATCCAATCCGTCTTTGAATGATGGACTGAATTCATTTCCCATCCTGTCCGCAACATTCTTGAGTGCGATGCCTAGGTTACTGAATTTTGTTGATGTGTTCTGTAGTAGGTTCGCCGTGGCGTTACCATAACGTTCTTCAATGGTCTCCGATAGCGTTCGTAATATCAATTCCGTGTTGCCGGTCTCTTTACTGAACTTGCCTAATTCATTTCTCGTTACACCCAGTTTCTGTTTTAGGATGTCATAGACAGGAAGACCCCTGTCTTGTAATTTGTCAAACTCTTGCAGTTCGACCTGACCTGACGCCAATGACCTTGTGTATACATCTGTTAGTGCGCTCAATGTACCAACCTGATCGGTGGTCACGGCCGCCGCATTGGAGAATGTTGTTAATAATTTGTCTGTTGGCTCTATACCAGATGTTGATAGTTTAATGAATGTTGTTGTAAGGTCCTCGACGCCGAACTGTGTCTTGGTTGCAAATTTACTAATCCTGTCAAATGCCGCCGCACCGCCTTGTGCTGATCCCTCGACCGTGCTCAAGGTTGTCCTTAGGTCTTCGAATCTAGCATTGGTAGTTACTATGTCTTTGATGACCTTGCCTGTCACTATGACGGCAAGTAATGGACCCAACGCCCTCATGGCCGTTCCGGCGCCGAGTGCTGATGCCTTTATGCCATTCAGTCCAGCGGCGACCCCACCCAGAGCCGCAGTGTTCTTGGCGACTACGTCTATTACTAATTTTTGTTTTGCATCGGCCATTATCTACGTCTCCTTGTTGGCATAGGTGGCTTTTGGCTACCCATGGTTGTTTTACTTTCTTTGTGTTCGAACAAAAAATACCCGGACCACAGTTCTAGTTCCAATGTTGACATCTGCAATATCTCTTCGATAGACTTTTTGAGTCTATCGGCCAGCACCATTACAAACCGGAGTTCAACATTGGATTTTATTCCTTTGCGATTGTTTCCTGATCTGCGGAAAGTTTCGCATTGTTAATTGCTGTACCAACCTTCACCACAACAAGTGGATCCGCTTCGTGCATCAATTTAATCCTGTCTGCGTCATGGAATAATCGTTTGCCATCTTTGTCTCTGGCTTTAACAATTATGCTCTCAACAACCGCCTCGATAGTTTTCCCTGCGGCCTGCAGTTCCATTACTTTGGCTTCGTCTTTAAGCGGATATGTGGTCCTGCAATATATGTCAGTGTCCCATTCCTCCACGTGTATTTTCTTCATATCACCACCAATACTTGATTGATAGTGTTTTCCGATTTTGTCCATTATACTCATCTTATATCTCCTCTATTTTCCTATGTTTTTTAGTGTTGGTCCAACGATACCACGTGGGGCCTGTCCACTCCTGCCATGTTCAAGTGCGTGTCCGTATGACTGTGTATTTGAAATGGTACGTTTTGTACCACCACCACTCATACGCCAACTTTTCTGGAACCGGCCTGAACGCACTGGTGATCTACGTTTGACCTCTTTAAGCACTTCCTCACTGGTCTTCTGAATTTGGCCTTCAACGCCTTTGGTCAGAGCCTTGGTGAGTAATAATGACTTAAAGATTACCTTCATGTTATTAAAGGTCTGCTTTTGTTAAAGCGCCAGATCCTTGGAAGGATACTTCTGCCGTAACTGCCCCATCATTAGTCGCCGAAATTTCGTGTGACGTAACGATTATTTCTCCAGATAGTTTAACACCCGTTGTTCTGCCTGATGGAAACAGTTCTACTGTTGCCGCCGCGGCACCTGGTGCTGAGAACAATGCAGATTGTGCCGCATCATCATCTCTGAAGTATACACTCATCGAACCAGTGAAGTTTGTTAACCCTGGTAGATAAGTTCTTGAAGTAGATCCCATTGCTGAAGTCTCAATCGCATCACCCGTCTGTGATACAGAAAAAGATATAATGGAAGCCACCGCTGTTACAGAACCGCCCACGTCAAAATGTGCGACTCCTTGTGTTCCTGAATAGACTGCTGTGTTTGTAGCCATTTTCTATTCCTCCTCTTCGTTGTTGTTGTTAATGACTTCAGCGTCTGCCTTCGTAATTCGCATACGCCTTTGTCTTGGTTTTGGTTGTGTTTGGATTTCTTCCTGTGGCTTCTCAGTCACGGCAGGTTTTTTAAATCTCCAGCCTGATCTCAAATGGTCTTGAACCTGTGGGTTGTCGACTATTTTTGAATTCCCTTCTTTATCATACATCTGTATTGACATTATGCATTACCTCTCTTGTAAACGTAAGTCACTGATATTGTTGCATTGAACTGCCCCAATGGTTGTTGTCTCTCGATGACTTCTATGTTGTTGATTGCTGATTGTACGTAGTGTGTGGCAGTGTTGTCAACAGTTATATTCCTATCCCTGCTCAACTCCAGTGTTTGTTCTATGTTTTCAATCAGATTGTTCCTTGCCGTGTCCAGTTCACTGCCCCTCACGAAACATCTCAGTTCTATGTCAAGTGTTGCCTGTCTCTCTGACATGCTGATGTCTTCCCTGTCCTCATTGCCACTGACAACCAGCACTGCTGGAAACTGTGTGATCGCAAGTTTCTCGAAATCAAAGAATTCACGCGAAACCAACACCGGTGCCGGGTTGGTCATGTTCTTCAATTGTTTCACGATGTCTATCGCTATTTTCTCTCTGGCACTCATCGTTGTTACTATCTAACTAATCGATTGAAGTGGGTAGGTCTCTTTTCTGCTCTCTCTATGGTACCACTGCTATCGAAATCGTATTTGACTCCTTGTCTTAAGATCTTGTCGAATTCTGTTTTGTATTCCTGCCTGTAGTAGGCCATCTTTTCTCTGAATACATCACCCTCAGGTGAGAACGTACTTAAACGCGGGTAAACAAAGAAGCCCAGTACATGATATACTGCACATCTCGTCCACTGGCTGTCTACTAGTAGGCTGTCTTCGAATTCTGCATCATTGGGTGTCGTTATGTCGTACATGTTTGATCCAGCACGAGGCCACCATTCTATTTCAATGTCTCTTTTTACGTCTGCAGTTGATAGTGTGTGGAGATCCGAGTAATCTTGGATTCCGTAATTTTTGATGTCCGGTTCGTATTGTTCGAGATCGGAATCAGTTGTAAAGTTAGCCACTTAAAAGTCCTCCTGTTGAAGTGTGTTGCAAGTCCTTCTTGCTAAAGTTTATTTATTGCGTGTGCAAGTCTGTTAAGCACTAATAAAAAAAGGGGACCATAAAGATCCCCTTTTAATAAGCGAGGAGTGTTACTCCTTAATTGTTAGAACTACTCAATTGTTGAGTCGAAACTTCCTCTAACGCCTGCTAGATCGTTTAACTCGCCAGTGGCATAAATTGCCGAACCAACTATGTTAAATCCTCTAAGAGCCGCTTCTCTGCTTGATTCAATCTTGATGTCTTGCATCATTGCTAAACCAATCGCATCTTTATGGAAGATTCCACAACCGTAGTCACCAGCAGTTGAACCATCTGCTAGGTTCACTAGAGATGATTGGTATACTGGAACTCCACCTAATGTTCCCATTAGGCCGTTTTTCAATGCATCGTTACCCACTTGAGAAGCCGGAGCCGCAAAAGTTGAAGTAAGAGTTGACGCAACGTCAAACGCGATGTTAGGGTGTAACACGATAGCACAATCGTTTGATGTGTCGTATCCACCTGATCTTAGTTTTGCTATCGCTTCGAAAAGTTTAGCCGCTGTCGCAGTAGTTGATGCACTTTCACCAACTCCGCCCACAACCTGTGAGAAAGTGTTGAAAGATGCCATCATGTCACCGTCCATTTTTCTTGCAATCGCTTCACCGAATAATTTTCCGATGTCAGCAACTACATTTTGTGAAGATGCTTGGATTGAAAGATCTGAAACAGTAGCCATCAAACCAACTTCTGATACTGTTAAAGTAACACCGTCAGTTGAGATTGCTGTCGCAGTTGGAGCCGTTGCTTCTGTTAAAGCCGCCGCTGTCTGTTTTGGATAAATTGGCACAGTTATTGTTTTACCTTGTCCCGCAGGTATCGTGTAGTTTCTTACTAAACCTTTCATTAAAGATTTTTCAGATGCAACATATAATGCTTCTGCCGTGATTGCCGGTAAAAGGTCATTAAGTGTGCTTGTGTTTGTTAGAGCCATTGTATGGTTCTCCTTTTGTTATTGTTGTTATACTATGCCGTGTTTTTTTCTGTACTCGGCGTAGATCGCTCTGTCCTCGGGCTTGTTCATGTCCAGGGACGCTATATCAACAGTACCAATGCCTGTAGAGGCCGTGTTTGATTTCGCTCCGCT
>Ga0209535_1002276_pt1 | contig 12507 bp, 26 predicted proteins | sample LinPmetageLP28_FD_184041 | JGI IMG/M metagenome (GOLD analysis project Ga0209535, IMG submission 184041) | Marine viral communities from the Pacific Ocean - LP-28 (SPAdes) (version 2) | ecosystem: Environmental > Aquatic > Marine > Oceanic | place: Pacific Ocean | collected 2009-08-22
CTTCAGCTAATTCTACTATAGTTGAAGTTTTACCAATTCCTGATTCACCTACTACTTCTATAGATACCGGGCTTTTTCCATTAGCTTGTAAGTATCTGTTGTTTGTAATTATATGATTTACAAATCCTTTTAATTCTGTTACATTTAAATTTACTTGTGCCATTTTTCTTAATTTAATTTTATTACTTGTCCTGGTAATTCATCATTCATTTCAGATATACTACTTAGTACCCACAAAGTGTTTTTAGGGCAGTTATCTGGAGCGTATGCTTCACCATCCGTTAAATATATAAGTGCCGTGTATGACCCTTTTTCATTATAATGATCAATAACTGGTTGGAATGATGTCCCACCACGACCGTGTATTTCCCAATCCTTTTTTGGATTAAATTCTTCTACTGTTCTTAAACTAGTATCACATTGTGCAACAGAAATTTTATGTCCTGTTTTACTCATATGTGCTAGCTCACTAAAAAATTCTTTTAGTTCATCATTATTAACTGACCCTGATGTATCAACGCCAACAAGAATATGGTTTTTAAACTTAATCTTAAGGCCAGGACTACCGGAGTAACGTTTATTGTATTTACGTCTCAGTTTTTTAGTATATACTACACTAGAATTACCAACAAATCTTTTTAGATAACCTTTCCAATCAAACTTAGCAGGTTCTATATGAAATAATTTTTCAATTATATCTTTAAATTCACCCGGTATATTTCCTTGCTTTTTAATTGTAGTTTCAGCAGATTGTTTTAGTTGGTGCTCTACTTGCTTTTCCATTAGCTTTTTGTCCGGTTCAGACAAATCATCAAATTCATTCCATGTACCATGACAGTACTCAGATTCACCATCCATCTTATCCATTAAATTATCTAATGAAGGAGATGTACCGTCTTCCTTTGCTTGTTCTAAAAGATTATAATAAACTTTTGTTCCTGCTTTCTTAGGAAGATTTAATTCTGGAAAGCTAGATAATAACAATCCGCCTTCAGGAAGTTTGTTAATGTCTATGTACTGGTTAATTTCTAAATCAGCAGCTATATTAAACAATTTATGATTGCTATACATATCTCTCATTAGTAAATGACCAAAAGCTATATGTAATAACTCATGTTTAATTAAACCAATCCGTTGTAAATTACTTAAGTTTATATAAAACTCAGGGTTTATAGTCAATTGCATACCAATACCATATTTACTAACTCCTGCTGTAGGAATTTGATCAGTAAATTTCTTATTGATACCAATTAAAAAGAGCCCGTAAAAAGGCTCTGTTAAAATTAATTCTTTAGTTGTTTTAGCAACTAAGTCTTGTATGTTATCCATGCTTTTAAGTATTCATTATTCTATAAAGTATTTGTTTATATAAATTACTATTACCATTGGCCTTAATATAATTAAAAAGATTTCTACCTATTAATAAAGTATCAAGTTCTTTAACTTTTACAGTGCCACAATTTATAAACTTCTTTCTTTTTTCCAAAGATAAAGATTTAGCAAACAATAAATCCACTATGTATTTATCACTAAACTTTAAGTTATCTAAATTAGAAATAGCAATTTGAAAATCTTCAGGAGAGCCTTTTAATAAGCTACTAATTGAAAAAAAATCATCAATTGTTATCTTCTTCATTTTTTAATATTTCTATATAAACACCAGGTTTTTCTTTACTATAAGTATATTGAATAAAAACAGGTAAAATAAATTCTGCATTGTCATCTTCTATCCAACCTGCCTTAACCATATCATCCTGCACCGTTTGTGCAGGGTTTATATAGTCAAACTTGTGACGAGATCCTCTAACAAATGTAAAAGATATTTTTGCTGGTAATGAATGTTTAGCAAGCTCAGCTTTAAAATCATCTGCATATTTTGCATAATAATCTTTAGCAATCTTTCTATAGTTCATTACAGCTTTACTAGCTATAAAGTATTTACCTGTCCATCTACGGCCATTCTTACTACTTGGAACTGATCCTGGTATAAACCATTTTTTATTTGACATAGTTTTTTATTATTTCTACTTCAGTCCATGCTACTAAATGTACTACTTCACCATTATCTCTGGTACAGTAACTATACATTCCATCTATAGATCTAAAGTTAAGTTCTTCTCCTTCATCAACGGGCGGAGCTCCGGGTGGTACTTTATCTTGAGTAATCACTCTTATTCTACTATTTCTAGGTACGTTATGTAATTCCATATTATTTTATATTATTTTAAATTATTTCTCCATTAGGTTGCAAGTACATGTCATCACCTAAATAAACACCTTCTCCTTGATCTTGATCTTTTAAAGAATTATACAAATCAATCATAGATTGATTTTTTGTTATTATCTTTTCCTTTTTCTTCATGAAAATGGATCATTATTCCAGTCTTCTGGCCATAGCTTTTTAGCCACTGCTTTTCCAACTATCATTACTACTGCGGCTATTGCTAGCCAACCTATTGCTTCTATCATATTTATTTATTTAATGTTTCTTTCAATAATGGTTTTAGCATTGCATGAACCTTATCAAAACCATGTAACTTCATAGCATCTGATATGTCTTTGCATATAGTTGGCACAAATCCATTAATTTTATATGCATCAACATATCTTTTAACAGCCTTGAGGCCAGCCTCATCATTATCAAAAAGTGTTATTATTTTTTTGTACTTTTTTTTTAAATGCTCTATTATATAAGCTTTAATCATTGTATTCTCACTATCAGGAGCTAACACTTCTATATTATATCCTATACCTTTTAAGCATAATGCATCTTTAAGAGATGAACATATTACTAAGTAAGGTTTATCAAATTTTAGTTGATCATAACCTTGAAGATATTGTTTTACTTTGTGAAATTTATGCTTACTGCTAGAAGGTTGATATATTTTACATACCCCGCCTTCTTTATTAAAATAGCCGTAAAGACTATTATTTTTTATAGTAATAGACTCTACCTTGTCTTCTTTTACTTTAACTAAGTTATAATACTCAATAGGTTTTACGTTATATTCTAATAATATTGACATGCCTATTCTAAATGATAACCAATACTTACTATCAGTTTCATTCCACGGCCTTGTTTTAATAAAATCTACTTTCCATTTTGCTTCTGGTTTAAAATTTATTTTTTTAAAACCATTAGTTTTTACATGTATATTATAATCCTTTACTATTTTTCTGGCTGCTTCTGGGTATTCTATGTTAAATAGCATTTTAACTAAATCCACTTTATTACCGTTCTTTCCCGTTGAGAAATCTTTAAATTTATACTGCCTTATCTTTTTATCTACATAAATGCAAAAGCTCGGCGTTTTCTCAAGAGGATTAAATATAGATGTTAGCTTTATATCCTGACCAGTTAACGGTTCAGATAAATTTAAATAATACTGAAACACCCAATAACTTGGTATATCTTGTTCCTCTAATACTAAATTTTTTGTGTTAAACATAAAGGCTAAAATTAAATAAAAAAAAGGGGACAACCTAGATTATCCCCTCTTAATATTATCAGATTGATTTACAAATCAAAATCATCACCCACTGCTGCAGCAGGTTCAAATGAATTTGTTGCTGATACATTCTTTACAACTACAGGTCTGTAATGATTCTTATCATTTACATTATACTTAATTAGTCTAGAATTTTCTACATCTAAAGCTTCAAGAGGAACTCCTGCTCTGCTGATCTTTGGTAAGTAAAGATCATTGTTTACATAACCTTCTTTGTTTTCCCACTCACGTGTACCTAAACATACATTCATATATGTTGGACCTGATAATACAACATTACATTTAACCATAAAGTCTTCAATAGTATTTGCTTGAATAGCATCTAACTCAGTTCTTTTACCAATTTGTTCTGATAAAAAGATCATTGCTTTCATTACTTCAGTATCTCTACTGATTTCATTACCGTTTGGTAAAATAGTATCTTTGTATGCATATTGAGAAAATCTAACTCTTCCTACTTGACCTTCATAACGAGGACCATTTGGATTATTAGGATCTACTAAGAAACCTTGAAATTCTCCCTCCATAGGTTCTGATTCTACATGTAATATGATATTAAATGCATCTGCAGCATATGGTGTCACATCAAATGTGATTGAGTTGATTTTAACAACTTGATTTCCTGGTCCCATTACTGGTTTTTCTTTACCGCTTCCGGCTGACATTCCACTAGTGTTTAACATAATTTTCTGTTTTATTAGTTTATTAATTATTCTTCATATTTTTTCATGCAGTCTTTTACATACTGCAGGTTGTTTGGGATGAAGAGTTCTTCAAACATACCTTGAGGTGATTTACATGTGTTCTCTCCGTTGTTTTGAGTTTCAAAACCATATTCAAGTTCACCATCATCATTTTTATTTACTTTACCAAATAATACAATTGAAAATAATCCTTCCAAAGTTAAAGTATTGTCTATCATTTTACCAATAGTTTTTGCTTTAACTTTTCTATTTCCATTTAAATCTGTTGAATCTTCTGAATGAGTTAAGAAAATTACAGTTAAATTATCTCTCAAATCTTTAGGCATTTTTGCCACCGCAGCAAGATTAGCTGCAATTTGAGTAAACTTTTCATAACCTTTTTCATTAGCTCTATCAAAATATTCAAAAGAACTCATATATTGCCAGTCATCAATTACTAAAGTCCTAATTGCAGGCATTTTCTCATCTACATGTTTTATAGCTTTCATAATACCTATAGCAGAAGAAGTTGATGCTAAATTACCTCCAGGATTTTCTTTACTAATCAAAGTATAGTCTTTTTTCCAACCTTTAAAGGGTAATGGTTTATTAGCAATATTTATAATAAACGTTTCATCTGGATTTAAATTTCTAATAGCAGTGGATTTTCCAGTTCCAGAATCTGCTATGACTAATACACTTTGTGCCATATTTATTTATTAAATTTATTGATTACTTTAGTTAAGGTTATTAAGGTTTGATTGATTTCTTCCAATTTATCTATAAGTAACGTATTACCTGTTGCTTCAGGATCCGCTATATTAAAAATATCTGTAGAAGCAGATCTAACAGAGGCAGTAGAAAACTTAGGTTTTTTTGGAGTATACACTACATCATTAACCACTTTTAATTCACTTACAGGAATCATGTGTCTTTGAAATCCTGAGTTAGAAGTAATAAGTTCATACTCTGATCTCCAATGTGGATTATAATGCAAAAGATACAAACTTCTTTTTGGATCTTCTGATACATAGTCTATGCTTACAAACTCTGTGTATATATTTTCTTCTTTTTCTAGCTCACTAGGAAAAAAACTAATATGTAACTCATCTTTTCCTGATGGTCTATATGCCATCTTAGGTATATATAGTGCATTAATCTTACCTTCTATTTGAAAGTAATTTTCATGCAACTTTCTTAAATCAGAGACTCTTTTTTTACGCTCTGCAGTTGATATTGCCATTATTTAAAATTTTAATTATTTATCTTCTTTCTTGTTGTCCTGGTGTAAGCATTTCTTCAATCTTCATTTGTTCAAACTTAGCTTTGAAAAAACTCATTCTAGCATCACCATTACGTGCTTTAAGAAAATGTAACACTAAAGTTTTGTCATTTTCTATAATATATCTATCAGGGCCATAGAACCTAATCTTCTGTTTAGCTGGTCTGTTTATACCTATTAACATATCTGCATGCTGAAGCATTGCATCTGAGCCAAATATATCTGACTCAAGTATATAGTTACCATACTTACCATCTATAGCTCTATCCGGGTTATCTATATTCCTATTAAGTTGTGACAAAGCAATAAACAAACAAGGGTAATCTCTCTTACACTGAGTAAAGAACTCACCTAACTCAAACATCATATCTAATGTGTTATTTTGATACGGTGCTCTCTTAACTAACATAGTATGATCTAAAGTAATTATTGTTTTTTTACCCTTATGTAAATTCATATACATGTCAATTTGTTCACGCATTTGATTTACAGTTAAAGGAGTACTGATTATATCTACCGGATTCTTAACCCTTTCTTTAGCATACATTAAACACTTGTTTAACACATCTGGTTGCAAAATACTACCTGCACTACATAATTCTTTATACGTCTTACCAGTCATAGAACTAAACTCTCTGATTGCTGAGGTTCTACCCACCATCTCAAATTGAAATTCTAATACTCTAAACCCATCATTAGGATTAAGTGCAAATGATTCTCTAATTATCTGATCTTTAATTAACGTTTTACCTGAGCCAGGTCTACCGCCAATAACAGTTAGAGTATTCCATTCTAAACCATCAGTAGCAGCATCATTAAATTTAGGCCAAGGTGTGTATATAGATTTTTCTTCACCTTTTTGCCTGGCATTCATATATTTTAATGCTTCACTAAATGCAGCATGCTGTCCTACCCATGATTTATCAGTTTTACTCATTACTTTGTAGTTTTTGAATATATAATGCTGCATCCATAAGTTCTTCTTTTAGGTGCTGCAAAAAATCATCTTTGTTATTATCTTCTAATGTTGTTTTATATTTATTTATACCAACACAACTTCTTATATCAAATTCTTTTTTTAAATCTTCTACTATTTTATCACTTTTACTCATTCTCTAATGTGTATATTACATCTGTTATATTATCTATAGAATTTTCACAACTACTTTTATCAGGTACCCATGTACCATCTCTTAACATTTGAAAATCTTCTAAGACTAAATTAAGTTTTTGTAAAACTTCTGCTTTTACTTTTGCTGTCATACTACTTTTTCTTTAAAGGTTTTGTCTTCTGTATCAATACCATCTCTAATCATATCACAATAGTCAGCTAAAGTAGAAGATTTAACTTTGTGCTTGTCTTGCTTACATATAAAGTACTGACTTGTCTGCATATACATATATTCTGCATTCCTGTACTCATTTACATACATCTTAGTTGCTTTTATAACATCAGACCATTCATAATCATATGTTTCAAAGAACCATCTAAATGATTCTGATAACATTTTTACATTTACCCTTGCAGGCTTACCGCTAGGTAGTCTGGTATTAGGAAATGTTTCTCTATATATATTTATTTGCTCAGAAAAGTTTTTACCCATTAGTTGAATATCAGTCTTCTTTTTTGCTTTAATAAAATAATTGTCAAGCTTAGCACAGAACGCTTTTGCGCTTGGTGTTAACTTATATGTATCCTTTTCAAATATTAAAAATCCATTAGAAACCAATATGTCTTTATCTAATTTACTACTAGCTGTTGATGAAACGCCTTGCTTCATCCCAAATAGGATCAGACACTGGTTTGGTGTCATCTTTTCTTTTAATATTTTTTGTAGCAGTTCCCACATATGTATCTATTTTAGTTTGTAAATCTTGTAGTATATCACATATTTTCTTATCTTCTGTATCAATACCGTTGTTAATTGTTTTACAAGAATTAATAACTGTGGCATGATTCCTATAAATTGCTTTTGCAATAGAAGTTTTAGAATAACCATCTTTATTGGCTAAAAAACTCATTGCTTGAATATACAATATAAAGTCACGCTCTCTTATTTTAGTTTTAAAATTAAAATTTGCATATCTAGGGTGCTTATCAACAATTGCAAGCAAAGTTAATTTCTTGTACATTGATAAACTTAATTTAGACTTTGAAATTGCAGGAGTTAATACAAACAACTTTATATTATGTTCTTTATAAAATTTCTTCTTAAAATGCTTTATCTGAGCTTTTTGCTTAATCTTTTGAGTGTCAATCATTTAATTACTATTTTGGGGTAACAAATATACCCATTATTACCAGTTTATACAAGTTTTATCTTGCTTAATTAATATTGTATTTGCTTTATTAAATACATCATTACAATCCCATTCACCTCCTCTATATGCAGCGGACGCAGGATGAGAACACTTAAGAATTTTACAGTTAGGAAGTAAAGTTTGCCATGCTTCCGCTTTCTTACCCATCAATATAAATACTGTATCTGGGTTATGTCTATTAATATTATCAAAAATATGTTCTGTAAAAGATTTCCATATACCATAGTGTGAACCTATTTTATTAATTTCACAAGTAAATGCTGTATTAATTAATAGCACACCCTGGTTGGACCAGCGTTTTAAGTCAACACTTCCATTTTCATCTTCAAGTGCTTTAAGTATATATTGTAAATATTTTTCAGCTTTGCCTTTTCTACTGCAACTAAATGCTATTCCATCAGCAACACCTAATTGAGGGTATGGGTCTTGACCTACTATAACTACTTTTAAGTCATCATAAGGACATTCATAAAATCCGTTAAATACATCTTTAAACTTAGGTGTAAAACGTAAACCTTGTTCTACGTTGTCACGCAGTTTATTTATTATATAATCAAAACTTAAACCATTGACATATGGTGAAAGCATTCGGTCCCAGCCGCTGTCTTTCAGTTTGTTATTTAAATTTTCTCTTAATAAATTAATGTCTTTGTTCATTTTTTAGTAAATTATAGTATATTTGTTGTTAAATTAATTATTATGGCTGACCAAGAATTACAATCACGAGTTACATATGACTTTACCAAGAACATTACAGGTATAGAAATTAATCCTGCATATATACATGGTTTAGAAAGAATCACTAATAAAATGATTATTGAAAATAGTGATAGAGGTAGTGAACTGCCAAGCATCTTTGCCAAGTTTGAAAAAATTGTTTCTCAAGCTACATTACCATTAGAAGAGCAAGAGCAAATACCTTTAGATGAGTTTGAGTCTGATATATATACTTTGTTTTCCTTGATCCAATTATTTAAATATATGGCTCAAAAGCAAAACTTAGAGATTAAAACAGAAACTTCAGCAACTAAAGCAGATTTAGAAGAACTTGCTAAAATGATTCAAAAAGGAGCTGATGTGTCAGAAAAAATTAAAGATATAAATGCTAAAATGAGTATAGTCAAATAACTATCTTAGATTCATACCGTTAAAGTTTCCTATTTCTATACACGCTTGTATTGCAAGATTTAATTCATCTCTATCACAATCTGCAAAAGACTTGCAATATTCTTGTTTATCTCTTACAAAACATAATCCAGCGGCTCTTTTTACTTCTAACTTAGCTTCTATAAATGTGTAGCCAATTTCTTGTGCTATTTCTCTAATCATAGCGTGTATTCTAGCTAGTTGTGGGTTACTACCTTTGTCACCTCCAACTCCTATAAATATTTCTAATTTAGAATCATCAGGTAAATGACTTAAAAATTTCTTAAGCCTAGTACCTACAGCTTTTATAGGAAAGTGTAACTCTCCATTTTTAATAGATGCTTTTATATATAAATTATCTTTCATATTATATAGTTTTAATATTCCACACTACACGGTAATCTGGATCATGAGGATCTAATTCTACATTAGACCTTTCATTAATCCATTTACCATTTATGAAAATATAGGTTTTATCATTTACGCATTTAACTTTTTTTTCACTCATAGGTTTCAAGTATTTCAGATTTTATGTGATGAGTGTGTACAAAATCTGTAATGTCAACATCTATACTATTGCCATTTCTATCTTTAAGCACACCCCATATTGTATAGATTTCTATTGAAGCTGCTATACCAGGTGTACCTGGGTCACCATTAGATTCTGTCCATACAGTTTTTTCTCCTGGATCATACTTGTATTCTATTTCTAATAAAGCACCATTGTACTCATATTCATAACTTTCCATTATAAAAATCTTAAAGCTGATCCAATATAAACAAATTCTTGAGCGCATTCTATACACTTAGCATTTACTTCATTACGTAATAATGTTGGCATATTACAGTTAGGACAAGGTGTGTCACCTTCTTGTCTATATTCTTCTATTGATTTTTTAGCTAGGCTATGAATCATTGAGTCATGCACTCCTTTATAAAAAGTACTGTCTTCTTCCATTCTATTTTGTTGTTCAATAAATAATTCTTTCATTTTTCCCATGCTTATAAAGAATTAAAATTTTTTCTTTTATGAACTAACATTTCTCTAACAGTTAATTCATTAAGTTCCTTTTTTATTGCTTTGATGCCTGAGTAATATCCATAGATAAATGTTGCTGCAATTAGACCTATTGCTATAATGATTATTATTACTAAAGTAATATCCATATGTATTGTTTTCATAATTTTAATTTTTTAAAGGATTATAATATTTAATTTTTGTTTGATCAAAGTCTTTAAGGGCTTTATCTACCCAGACTTCATCCTGCGTGCCTTTATAGCATAGTATATGACATGTTGCAGTATCTGAAGGGTTTAACCTTAAAAGCCTTCCAATCCTCTGTGAGGACTTTCTTTCATTACCATATGCATGCATAATAATACCTTCTTTTAAGTTAGGTATGCTAACACCTTCTGATAATTGCAAAACACATGATAGCTGATCTATTCTACCATCTGAAAATAACTCTAAGTTATAATCTGATAGTTTATTTCCAGAGTGATAACTATGCTTGCTTAACTTATCTGCTTGTTTTTGCGTATTTGCAAATATAATACATTTAGACCTAAGTTTAGTCACTAATGACTTAACATATAGCTCTTTAGTACTATATTCCATCAATGCTCTCATCCTCATAATAGCAGCGAACTGCTTTTGTTTGGGTGATTGAGCCTCTGCAACTCTTGAGCTTACATAATTATAATCTTTAAGTTCAGTTGTATACCAGTAGCCACCATTCTTCTTAGTCTTCTTCAATGTAGGTTTCTTAGATAATTCCAACTGATGAACTATAATTCTATAATTATTTAAGATGTTAGAGTCTGTTGCTTGATCTACAGTAAACCTATACTTGATAGGACAATATTTATTTACCATTATTGCTTTACCAGAGAAATCATCTTTTGGTGGAGTACCTGTCAACCCTAATATCTTACCAGTAAACTGAGATAAAAAGATTTCATGACTCTCTAACAAACTATGACATTCATCTAAATAAACTATATCATAGTTATTTGGATTGTGTTTTTTCAATGATAAATAGGTTGTAAACGTTATATGTTTAACTAAATCTTGCAAGTTTAACTTTTTTAACTCATCTATCCAGGCTTGTGCTACTGAATGTTTGGGTATAACAACTAAAACCTCTACTAATGGGTTATAGTTTTTTTGTAAGTGCTTTATTGCAATTCTTGTCTTACCTACACCCATAGATATACCTAAGCCACATCTTTTATGTTTAGACGCTATTAATAATGCATCAGCTTGGATTACTTCTCTATTAGAAATAGATGTATTAGTATTTGATACCATAGAGTTATTGTTATTGTTAATATTGTTGTCCAAACCGCTATTTTATGCAGTTTATCTTTAGTAAATTTATTCATAATTAGATTCTTTTTTCTGAGTAACCAAGTTCTATAGCTTCCTCAGGATGTTCTTCTATATAATTGTGACATGGCCTACATACTGATAGCCAAGTATTAACTACTAAATAGTACTGCCCACGTCCTTTTTTATGATGAACGTCAGTTGCTCCTCCATTACAACAATGTAATGCAGCTTCACACATAGGATTTTCTTCCATAAACTTATACCTTAACTTTGAATAAGCTAAGTCTAATACTTGCATCTTTTTAGATTTAGGGTTTATGGGTTTTCTGGCTAAGGGTTTAATACTTTGTTTTGATTTATACCAGCAATTTTTGCAATACCGGCTACCCTTATCATTTTTCCAAATAAACTGCTCAGTATGACAATTGTTACATAGTTTTCTTTTTTTAATCATGCTTGCAACAACATAGCTAAATTAACATTTCTGCTTTGTTTGCTAACTTCAATTAGTTTGTCAGTCTCAGTCTTTTTTTTACCAAACCATTTAATGTATTCAGTAAGTGCTTCTTTTAATACTTTTTTTTCATCCATTGTCGTAATTTTTAAAATTCATACACAAATAAGTTGGCACATATTAAAACGAATTTGCTAACATTATATATAAAAAATTATTTGTTTCTGTAATCTTGTATAGCAAATACTACTTGCCAAAAAATCATTAACCCTATGTAAATCCATAATCCTATATCCATAACTTTTCATATATTTTAACGTTAGCCACAATTAGAGGCTATGAAAGATTCTATCCTTTCAGATGTACTTGCTTTTCTATCGTGTTCTTCGTTCCAATCTATAAAGTGCTGGTAATCCTCTAACAGTTCACGGTGTTGGCTAACAGCACATAAAGTAAATTTTTTAACTAACTCTATTGCTTCATCAAAGCCATCAATATAACCAGCACATTCTTCTTGGCTACGCATATCTTTTATGTACAATTCAAGTCCTTTAATGCTTTCTTGTTCTAATCTTTTTATTAAGTTTTCTTTATTCATAATGTTCGGTATTTGTTTATCCGTTAAAAAGCTTACCTTATCTGCGTTCCGTTGTAAGTAATATTGCTTACTCTATTTACAGCCACAAGTTCTACCACTTAATCTATCTTTGCTCCATAAAATACCAGTATTATCACACTTGCCGCAAGACGTACTCACAACATCGGTTAAAGTTAATTGC
>Ga0209535_1002278_pt1 | contig 12503 bp, 18 predicted proteins | sample LinPmetageLP28_FD_184041 | JGI IMG/M metagenome (GOLD analysis project Ga0209535, IMG submission 184041) | Marine viral communities from the Pacific Ocean - LP-28 (SPAdes) (version 2) | ecosystem: Environmental > Aquatic > Marine > Oceanic | place: Pacific Ocean | collected 2009-08-22
CACTCTACTTTAGCAAAAGTTTATGGATGTTATCTTGCAACAGCAGTTCCTTCTACAGTAGTAGTAGGACCAGTTGGACAAACAACTGTATTATATAATAATTTAACTTTTCCTTTAGTAGCTAATGCTACTAGTACAGAAATAGGAGGCGGTTTTCAGTGTACAATTGGACCCGTTAATGATAGAGCTTAATTATGTCAGGATTATCATTTTATACATACACAACACTTAAACAAGCTATTTTAGATTACACTGAAGTAGATGCTAATGTATTTACAACCACTATTTTAGATGGTTTTATTATGGCCGCTCAACACAGAATTAATTTAGACATACCAATGGATGCAGATAGGGAAGAGTGGGAAGGAACGATTGCTGCAGACGTTAATACTGTTAGAGTTCCCGCAGGTTTTTTATTTGTAAGAGGAGTGCAAGTTTTTAATTCTACAGCTAATGCTAATGAACAAGGTTTCTGGTTAGAGAGACGTGATCAAACTTTTATAAGTGAATACGTTGGAGAACTTACAGGGCCCGAAGGTTCGGCTACCGCTCAAGATGTAACAGGACTCCCTAGATATTATGCTATGTTTGGTGGAGCAACAGGATTATCAGATACTACTTCTGGATCTATTATAATGGCTCCTACACCAGACGCTAATTATGTTATTAAAATATTTGGAAATGTACAACCCGTGGGCCTTGGTTCAGGATCCGAGGGCAATTCTACAACGTACGTTAGTAATTACTTTCCTCAAGGGCTGTTATATGCTTGTTTATTAGAAGCATTTGCTTTCTTAAAAGGTCCAACAGACCTGTTGACATTGTATGAACAAAAGTATAATAATGAATTACAAAAATTTGCAGCGATGCAAATTGGAAGAAGAAGAAGAGATGATTACTCAGACGGTACAATAAGAATTCCAATAGAGTCACCACCTCAATAAATAGGAGCAAAAAATTATGGCAATAACATCAGCAATCTGTAACTCATTCAAAGTAGAAATTTTAAAAGCAGTTCACAATTTTACTGCAGGTGGAGCAAATGTTTTTAACTTAGCTTTATATACAAGTAGTGCTACTTTAAATAAATCAACAACAGCATATAGTTCAAGTAACGAAATTTCTAACACATCAGGTTCAGCTTATTCTGCAAAAGGACTAGCACTTACAAGTGTAACTCCAGTTTTATCTACGGATACAGCTGTTTGTGATTTTGCTAATATCTCATGGTCCTCAGCTTCTTTTACAGCTAGAGGATGTTTAATTTTTAATGATACTGCATCTGGTGATCCATCAGTTTGTGCAATAGATTTTGGTGGAGATAAAACTGTTACAAGTGGAACTTTTACAATTGAATTTCCCGCAGCTTCTGCAGGATCAGCTATTATCGGTATAGCATAAGGAGGAACTCCTTATGGCTATTAGAACTTTTACAGTAACGGTAGTTAGTACCGGTTCAGGAAATAAATATGTTATTGATGGAGTACAACAAGACACTATAAATCTTGCAGAAGGTTATACTTACGTATTTAATTATCCCTCAGCTCATCCATTTAAATTTTCTACAACAAGCGACGGCACACATTCCGGAGGTGATGAATATACAACCGGAGTTACAGTCAATAGTTCAACACAAGTTCAAATAACTGTCGCTGCCTCAGCACCAACTTTATATTATTATTGTTCAATTCACTCAGGAATGGGAGGTCAAGCAAATACTGTGGACTCAGATACATGGGGAGTTTTACAATGGGGACAAAATCAATGGGGCGATCAAGAAGCCGTTGATGTAACTCTTACAGGACAATCTTTAACAACAGCACTTGGTGACGTTACACCTTTCAATGAATTAGGTTGGGGTTCTGATACATGGGGAACAGAGAACTGGGGTGAATCTGGTCTTGATGTTTCAATTACTGGAGTTTCAGCAACAACAGCCGTAGGAACATTAAATGTTGTTTTGCAACCTGGTTGGGGAACTTTGGACTGGGGAGAAAATGGTTGGGGTAGTGTTGAAGCAGCTACAGAAACTTTAACAGGACTTTCAGCAACAACAAGCATTGGTGCAATTGCACCAGCAGATGTAATGGGATTAACAGGACTTGCAGCAACATCAGCAGTTGGTGCTTTAGCTCCCAAAATAGATAATACAACAGTACTAAGTGGTCAAGCAGCAACATCTGCAGTAGGGACAATTATTATTGGAGAAGGAATTCCTTTAAGTGGACTTGCAGCAACAGCAGCAGTAGGTACTCCAATTATTCAAATTAGTTTAACACAATCATTAACAGGACTTGCAGCAACAAGTGCTCCAGGTGATATAACTATTTCATCTAATCCAACCGTTCAACCAACTGGACTTTCAGCAACTGCTTCTGTAGGAACAATTATTCCTGGAGCTCAAACTATAGGATTAACAGGGTTAACAGCAACTTCTGCTGTGGGAAGTATTGTTCCTGCTGATGTAATAGGCTTGACTGGAGTGTCAGCAACTATTACACTTTCTCCTACTGGCATAGCTCCTATAGGATGGGGACGTGTTACAGCTAATCAAACAGGAAATTATAGTAAAACAACAGCTACTCAAAGTGGTAATTGGGTTAGAAAGACTACCTAATGTATGTTGACAATATGAATAAAACAAAATATAAATTAAGTATATAATTAGGAGAACAAAATTTTATGACATCATCTTACACACCTCTTGGCGTAGAGAAAATGGTAACTGGCGAAAATGCTGGTACATGGGGAACAAAAACAAATACAAATTTAGATCTTATAGAACAAATTTCAGGTGGATATATATCACAAGCTATTGCAGGATCAGGAAGTACAACATTTTCTAAAGCAGATGGAGCAACAGGCGCTGTTGTTGCAACAAGAGTTATAGAATTTACAGGTGCTTTATCAGGTTCAAGAATTGTTACTTTTCCAGTTCTTACAGAAAATTTTTACATAATTAAAAACTCAACGACAGGTGCAGAGACACTTCAATTAAAAGCAGCAACAGGTTCTGGTGCAACAGTTACTTGGGCGACTACAGATAAAGGTTGGAAAATTGTTTATTTCGATGGTGTATCAACAAACACTGGTGTTTATGATATTCTTAGTGCAGTATCAAACATTCAATTAACTAACCAAAATGAATTAAGATTAGGAGATGCAGATAACTCTGCTTATGCAGCATTAAAAGCCGCTGCTACAACTACTTCTTATACATTAACAATGCCGGCAGCAATTGGAGCTTCAGGAACGACCTTAGTAACAACAGATGGCTCTGGAACTCTAGGGTTTACAGCAACCTCAACTTTCGGTATAACAACAGGGAAAGCTATTGCAATGGCAATGATTTTCGGATAATAATAACAAATAGGAAATAAAAAATTATGGCAAACCCAAATATAGTAGCAGTAACAAACATTCTAGGTGGTAACCTTGGTTGGAATTTATCAGCTACAGCAACTACTACTTTAGTAACAGTAGATGCAGAAAAAATTTTAAAAATAAACAGAATAACAGTTGCTAATGTTGATGGTTCATCAGCTGCAGACGTTAGTTTATTTGTTGACGGTTTAACAACAGCCGGCGCAACAGGACTATCTCCAACAGGAGCAAGTGCAACAGTATACATCGCAAAAACAATATCAGTTCCAGCTGACGCAACGTTAGTTTTATCTGATACACCTATCTATTTAATGGAAGGTGATATATTAAAAGGCGGAGCTAGTGCAGCGAGTGATTTAGATTTATTCATTTCATATGAAGTATTAGACGACGCATAGGAGATTAAATTATTATGGCTAATTCAGGTAATGGCGGAATAATAGGGGTCTCAAACGTAGTAGTTAATGGTTGTGCTGCATGTGCAACTGCATCAGGTGTTTGGGAATTAAACACTGTATATGATTACATAAAAGCCTCAGATTGGGTTTACAATTTTGCATCTTTAGATTATTTAGTAATTGCTGGCGGTGGCAGCAGTGGAGATAACTCAGGTGGTGGCGGAGGAGCAGGAGGAATGTTAACTTCTTTTCCCGGTGGAACAAAACTAGCTATAAGAGCAGGAAATGTAACTACAGTAACTGTTGGTGCAGGAGGTGCAGCAACAAGTAGTTGTGGTACAGGAACTAAAGGAGCCAATTCTGTAATTGGATCTGTAACTTCTATAGGTGGCGGATTTGGTGCTGCTCACGGTGGCGGCGGTATATGTGTAGGTGGACCTGGCGGTTCTGGAGGCGGCGGTGCTGCCAATGGTGCTGGCGGTTCGGGAACACCTGGTCAAGGAAATGTTGGTGGTAATTACGGCGGTTCAAGTGGTGGCGGCGGTGGTGGTAAAGGCGGAGCCGGTAGTAATGCTCCGGGTTATCCTGGCGGCGGTGGTCCTGGTGGAAATGGTGCAGCAAATACAATAGCTCCAGCTTATCCTTTAGGAACAACATTCGCTGGTGGTGGCGGAGGTCACGGTCAACCTGGTGCAGGTGGTAATCCTGGCCCTGGTGGCGGCGGTGATGGTCAAGGTACTGGTGGTGGCGGTCCTGCTACACAAGGAACAGACGGTCTTGGTGGTGGAGGCGGTGGAGGAAGTCCCGGACCTTCAATGAAAGGTGGTGATGGAGCAATTTTTGTAAGAATGGCTACGGCTTGTAAACCTGCAGGTTATGCAGTAGCGCCGGGAACTAATACAGTTGCAACAGTAGGATCTTGTACAGTAGCAACTTTTACAGTGACGGGGACACTAACATTATAAAATTATGTCTGAGAACAATTTACATTTTGTAGAATTAGAAGAAAAAACAGATCCAACAGGATTTACATCTGATACACATTTAGTTGTAGTCAGAGGAATTGTGGTTGGTAAAGATGTACCAACGGTTGATGGTCCATTAGGAGACAATCCTAAACATGTTGATGGTGAGACATACTGTCATGATTTGTTTAAAGGTGGAATATGGAAACAAACTTCTAAACAAAATGCTTTTAGAAAACAATATGCAGGAAATGGCATGGTTTATAATGCTGTAAAAGATAAATTTATTGATACGCAACCTCATGCATCATGGGCATTAGATGCTAATGATGATTGGCAAGCTCCAGTTCCTTATCCAACAATTCTAGAGTATGATGATCCAGCTAAAGAATATGTAATATATTGGATAGAAGATGGTCAACACTGGCAAGCAGCACATGAAGACAATCCAAGAACTATTTTTCATTGGGATGCATCCGCTCTTACTTGGACAGCTGTCTAACCCCTTTACTTTCCTATTTCTTTAATATATAAATATGTCTTATAAAGATATATGCAACTTAAAAACTATTATTGGTATTTCCAAAAAGCAGTTCCAGAAAAAATCTGTGATGAAATTGTAAGATATGCTAAATCTATTAAAGATCAAATGGCAGTCACCGGTGATTTTAAGGAACCTGAAACCTTAGATCAAATTAAAGATTTAAAAAAGAAAAGAGATTCTAATATTGTTTGGTTGAATGAGGCTTGGATTTATAGAGAAATTCAACCTTATATTCATAAAGCAAATAAGAATGCGGGATGGAATTTTCAGTGGGATTCTAGTGAACATTGTCAGTTTACCAAATATAACACAGGACAATATTATGATTGGCATCGTGATGGATGGGGCGAATCTTATCAAAAAAAAGAGGGAGATGTTTCTAATGGAAAAATTAGAAAGTTATCTGTTACGTTATCTTTATCGGATGAAAAAGATTATGAAGGCGGGGATTTAGAATTTGATTTTGGAGATACAGAACCTTCTAAAAAACGAGTTCAAAGTAAATGCACCGAGATACGATCTAAAGGATCTTTGGTAGTTTTTCCCAGTTCTGTATGGCACAGAGTATGTCCCGTTAAAAGTGGATCAAGATATAGTTTAGTTATGTGGAATTTAGGATGGCCTTTTAAATGAAAATTGCAGTTTTAGGATGTGGTACAGCCGGAGTTGTTTCTGTATGTCATTGGTTAAATTATGGACTTAGAACAGAAGTTAATTGTATCTATGACAAAGACATAAAAACTTTAGGTATAGGTGAAAGTACAAATGTTCATTTACCAAATGATCTTTTTTTAGGTAGTGGTTTTTCTATGTTTGAAAATTCAAACGAGTTAGATGCTACAGTAAAATACGGAGTTAAATACACTGGTTGGAATGATAAAGATTTTCATTCACATATTATTCCCCCTCATTATGGAATCCATTTTAATAATTTTAAATTAAAAGAAATTATTTTTCCAAAATTAAAAAATAAAAAATTTAAAGAAATTGTAGGACACATTGATAGTATGGAAACTAAAGATAAACTTGTTTACATAAAAGTTAATAATGAAATTTATTTTTATGATTATGTTATTGATTGTAGAGGAACACCTACAGATTTTAAAGATTATGTTGTTTCTGATGTTTTACCTTTAAACCATGCTTTAGTTCACACAATAAATAAACCTGGAGATTGGAATTATACAAAACATATTGCCACAGAAAATGGTTGGATGTTTGGTATACCCTTACAAACAAGACAAAATTATGGATATATGTTTAATGATAAAATTACATCTGTAGAAGAAGCTATACAAGATTTAAATTATATATTTAATACCGAGTTAAATTTAAAAGAATTTAAATTTAAAGCATATCATGCAAAAGTTTTTTTAAAAAATAGGATTTTAAAAAATGGAAATAAAGCTGTATTTTTTGAACCTTTAGAAGCTTTGTCTGGTGTTATGTATGATCAAATAAATAGATTTATGTGGGACCACATTTATAATAACCGATCAGAAGAGTGGCTAAATGAACAATGTATTGCCATATCTAAAAAATGTGAAAATTTTATTGCTTTTATTTATAATGAAAGTTCTAATTTTAACACTCCTTTTTGGAAAACAACTAGAGAAAAAACTAAAAAACATTTGACTAATAAAGATTGGACAGAAACGTTAGAATTTATTACAACAAACCTTAGACAAAACAACTTGCATAATGTAGGAAACAATTTTGTTTGTTTCCCCTTTATTCCTTTGTTATGGAAAGAATATTTTAAACATTTTAATATAAATTATGAACATTAAAGACCCAAAACTAAAATTCCCTACAGAACTAGCTAGAAATGATTTTTTTAAATGTCCTGTTTGGAATGTTGACGCTCCTCAATTCGTTGATGATTTAAATATCACCTCAGATAAATATATTCAAACGGCTAAAGATAATCTTAAAAAAGGAATAGATAAAAGAAATGAAGAGTTTGGAGATAAAGGAGATATGGGTCATGTTTTTAATTCAACAACTTTAATAGGCGACCCTAATTTTAAAGATCTTACACATTATATTATTTCCACATCTCATAATCTATTAGTTGAAATGGGTTTTGATTTAACTAATTATCAAGTCTTTGTTACAGAAATGTGGGTACAGGAATTTTCTAAAGATGGAGGAGGACACCAGACTTTGCACACTCATTGGAATGGTCATATGTCTGGATTTTATTTTTTAAAAGCCAGTGATAAAACTTCAAAACCTGTATTTGAAGATCCAAGATCAGGTAATCTTATGAATCTTTTACCTCAAAAAAAATCTCATAGAGTAACTTATGCCAGTTCTCAAGTTAATTATGATGTAAGACCTGGAACGATGATATTCTTTCCCTCTTATTTACCTCATCAGTATATGGTAGATATGGGATATGACCCATTTAGATTTATACATTGGAACTGTCAAGCTATACCAAAAGGAGTAAGGACGGATGGAAATAATTGAAAATTATTTAAAACCAAAAGAATTTAATAACTTTAAAAGTATGTTTTTTGAAAATAATTTTCCTTGGTTTTTAAGCAACATATTGCCTGATGTAAAAGAAAAACAGTTTGCTCATTATTTTTTTAAAAACCAACAAAAAAATTCACTTTTTTTTGACAGTTTAAAACCTTTTATAGAACAACTATCTATTTTTGTGTTATTAAGAGCTAAAGCTAATTTATTAATAAAAACTAATAAACACATAGAACACGGTTATCATATAGATGATGATAATAAAAAATTACCTATCAAGACAGCCATATTTTATATAAACACAAATAACGGATATACTAAATTTAAAACTGGTGAAAAAATTTTAAGTAAAGAAAATACGTTAATTGTTTTTGATAATAAAGAAGAACATACTGGAAGTACTTGTACAGACGAAGAGTATAGGTTGGTATTAAATATTAATTATATAGAAGGAGTTTACAATGTCATTTAAAAAAAATAAAATAGTTAATATTATTAAACTTAAAGATATTGATCCTATTCAAGCAGCATATATTCATGCAACTCTAGGCCAACATCCTAAGAAACGTAATGTTGATTTTGTTGAAACCCTTATCAATCATAAATTGGAAAAAGAAAATAATGTCATTCAAAAGAAATAAATATAAGGTAGTAAAGGGAGCTATATCCAAAGAGCTATCCTCATTTGTTTATTCTTATTTTTTAAAGAAAAGACAAGTATGTCATCTCTTATTACAGGAAAAATATATCTCACCCTTTGCTGAATATTGGGGAGTATGGACAGATCCACAGGCTCCTAATACTTATTCTCATTATGCAGATGTAGTAATGGAAACATTATTGGAAGCTTTAAAAGTAAAGATGGAAAAAGAAACTGACTATAAATTAAATGAAACTTATTCCTATGCCAGGATTTATAAAACAGGAGATGTTCTTCATAGACACAAGGACAGAGACGCCTGTGAAGTTTCTGCTACTTTGAATTTAGGAGGGGATCCTTGGCCTATTTATATAGATCCTACAGGAAAAACAGGTCAAGCAGGAATACCCGTGAACCTTGAACCAGGAGATATGCTACTCTATTCTGGATGTGATCTTGAACATTGGAGAGAAGAATTTAGAGGAAAGGATTGTGCACAAGTTTTTTTTCACTATAATGATGTTACTACTGAAAAAGGTAAAAAAAATAAATTTGATAGTCGCCCTTTCTTAGGACTTCCAGCATGGTTTAAAAAAAGTATTACAAGGACAGAATAAAAAGTCTTTACAGTTTTTAAAAAATAACATACAAAATAAGCTTGTGAGGGGATGATCCACCACTGATTCCCCTTACTTTAAATCTATTGAAATCAACGGTAATCTGCTATACTACCTATATAAAAAGGTTTTTATATGTTACAAAAATTAGGTTTTTTACCAGGATTCAACAAACAAGTTACATCTACAGGAGCCGAGTCTCAATGGACTGGCGGCGAGAACGTACGTTTTAGATATGGTACACCTGAAAAAATAGGCGGCTGGGCTCAATTAGGATCTACTAGTTTATGTGGTCCAACAAGAGCCTTACATCATATGGTTAATAAAACATCAATTAAGTATGCTGTTTTAGGAACTAACAGAATTTTATATGCATATACAGGAGGAATTTTTTATGACATTCATCCAATTAAAACTGATTTTGGAGCACTAACAAATAAACTAGCTTGTGCTTCAGGTACTCCTACTCTTACTATTACTTTATCATCAACTGGAGGCATGACTGCTGGAGATATTTTATTTCTTGAAAATGTTACTCCCCCAACAGGTTCAGGTTACAGTGCAGCTGATTTTGATGATAAAACATTTATGATAACTTCAATAGTAGACGCTACTTCAGTTACTATTACTATGGGATCTAATGCCACTTCTACTGCAACCGACGGAGACTTGTCTGTTAAATTTTATTACCCAGTAGGACCTGCTCAACAAGTAGGAGTTTATGGCTATGGTATTTCTACTTTTGGTGGAACACCTGTTGGCGCTAAAACAACTACTCTAAGTGCAGCGATTACTAGCACAGGACAAACAACAGGAATTACTTTAACTAGTGTACTTGATTTTCCAACTTCAGGAACATCATATATTTTAGTTGGAACAGAATTTATAAAATACACTGGAATTACTGGAACAGAATTAACAGGAGTTGTTAGAGCACAACGTGGAACGTCTCCTGCTACTTATTCTAGTGGAACTGCCGTTACTAATGGAACAGATTACGTTGGATGGGGAGAAGCTTCAACTAGTACAGACTCAGTTGCAGACCCCGGTCAATGGTCCTTGGATAATTTAGGCCAAACTTTAATTGCTTTAATTGTTAATGGCCCTTGTTTCGAATGGGATTCAAATTTAACTAATGCAACAGCAACAAGAGCAACAATAATAACAGGTGCACCAACAGCATCAAGGGACATGTTAGTATCAACACCGGACAGACACTTAGTATTTTTTGGAACAGAGACAACGATTGGTGACACAACCTCTCAAGATGATATGTTTATCAGATTCTCTTCTCAAGAAAATATTAATGACTATGCACCAACAGCAACCAATAGTGCTGGTACACAGAGACTGGCCGCCGGATCACGGATCATTGGGGCTAAGCTTGGAAGAAATGCAATTTACATTTGGACGGATACTTCTTTATTTACTATGAGATTTGTAGGACAACCTTTTACTTTTGCTTATGAACAAGTGGGAAGTAACTGTGGATTGATTGGTAAGAATGCAGCCGTTGAAGTAGATGGCGCTGCTTACTGGATGTCTGATAATGGTTTCTTTAGATACACAGGTAGATTGGAATCAATGGATTGCTTGGTTGAAGATTATGTTTTTGATGATTTAAATACTACTTCTAATGAATTAATATATGCAGGAATTAATAATTTGTTTGGCGAGATCACTTGGTTCTATTGTACTTCAGGTTCAAATATAGTCGATAGAGCGGTTACTTATAGTTATTTAGATTCAACAGCAAAAAGACCTATTTGGTTTACCAATGCTAATGCTCTTTTCCCAAGAACAACTTGGGAAGATTCAGCTGTATTTGGTTTACCTCATGCAACTCAATATGATTCTGATACAGATACTTGTTCTACGGTTGGCAACACGGACGGTACTACTATTTATTATGAACACGAAACAGGAATTAATTATATCAAAGGTGGCACAAGTTATGCAGTTCCGGCGAATATTACTTCGGGTGATTATGACATTACTCAAAAAGTAGTTAAAGGGGCAGCAACTAATATGGCTGACCTTAGAGGAGATGGGGAAAGTATAATGAGAGTGAGTAGAATTATACCTGACTTTATTTCTCAAACAGGAAATGCTATTATTCAATTAGATGTTAGAGACTATCCTAATGAGGCTGCAGCAAGTTCAGCATTGGGGCCATTTACAGTAACAAGCAGTACTACAAAAGTTGACACAAGAGCTAGAGCTAGAGCAATCGCTTTAACTATATCTAATACAGCAGTAGACACTAGTTGGAAGTTAGGAACTTTTAGGTTAGACATACAATCAGGAGGCAGACGTTAATGGCAAAAATAGTACAAACATTAACTAGAGCCAGTGATGAATACGAACCGGCTACAGCACAATCTTTAGTTAGAGATTTGGATGCCGTTCTTGAGAAACTTAACACTACATTTCAAGAAGAATTAAAACAGGAGATAGAAGCTAGAAGTTTCTTTTTAGATTAATGGCAGTAATAAACCAATACGATTTTGTAGGAATAGATAATGATACCAGCAATGGAGAACTTAATCCTTTTGGTGCAGGGTTTCCTTTAGTTAGTGAAACGTATGTTATTAAATCTATTCTTGTTACATCAGCCGGTACTCCTAGTGTAACTATTACTAATAATGCTTTTACAGCTATTAAAACAGTAGCCTTAACGGCAAATCAAACAAAGGAATTATTAACCCAACCGCTAATAGTAGTAGGGGGTACGACCCTTACCATTAAAGCCGGTAGCGCCGATTCATTTGATTTTGGAATCAGCTATCTAAACATTAAAAAGGAGATAACTACATAATGCAAATGTTAACCCCCAAAGAAATCATAACAACACTATCTAATAAAAAGACAGGTGAAGTCTATGCCAATGAAGAAGCTTTAAAAGCTGCTAATATACCAGAAGATGACATTAGGAGAGATGTAAAAGTAATTATGCCAGCTCTTGATTTATTTTCAAAAACAAAGTAAACTAATAAACTCAGGAGAAAAATTATGTTTGAAGAACAAATGTCAGAATCAATAGAAGCCGGCGCACCAGATATCAAATACAATCAAGGTGATATTGGAATGGGTCAACCTCAAGACGAACAGGGTAGACAAGTTGCTGCTCAAATATGGGAGCAAATGGCACCCGAACAAAAATCTCAATTTGGAAGTTTTGATGCTTTCTTTGCAAGTGGTATATGGAAACAAATTATCGAGCAAATGCAAGCAGATCAATCAGGAATTAGATCTCAAGCTCCAGAAATAATGATGGATGAAAATGTTAACATGGCTGAGTCAATGCCAGGTGGCGGAATTGCTGATGTTGATATGAGAGAGCAAGTTCAGATGAGAGCCAACGGTGGTCTGATGGGTCTTTATAACAGAGGCAGGTAGTCATGGCTAAAGTAGCTATTCAAGGTGGAGTAAAAAACTATCTTGGAAATCAAAAACAAGTAAAGGTTC
>Ga0209535_1002279_pt1 | contig 12488 bp, 15 predicted proteins | sample LinPmetageLP28_FD_184041 | JGI IMG/M metagenome (GOLD analysis project Ga0209535, IMG submission 184041) | Marine viral communities from the Pacific Ocean - LP-28 (SPAdes) (version 2) | ecosystem: Environmental > Aquatic > Marine > Oceanic | place: Pacific Ocean | collected 2009-08-22
AATTGTGGAATATCAAAACTAATCCTTACATGGGATTGAGCTGCTATGTTATATATCTCATCAGGTTGTATCTTATCTAACAATCTTTCTAGTCCTCCTTGATCTAGTAAATCTCCATAATAAGTTTCTACTTTATCCTCTATATTAACTAACCTAATATCTTGATTTTCAGGTGAAGAATTTCTTCTAACTATGCCATGCACTTCATAACCTAGTTCTATTAAATATTCTGCTAAATAACTTCCGTCTTGTCCTCCAATTCCTGTTATAAATGCTTTTTTCATATTTTTATTTTATTTGTAAGTAAGGATCTATTTCTTCAATTTATCAAACACTTCCATTTTTGATACATCAGGCCAATCATTAATCGTCCATTGTTTAGGCTTAGTTTTTATGGCATTTGGTAATTTTTCTACTCCTAAATTAGCAGTTTCTGGGGTCATGTAATAATGATATCCCATAGTTTCTATATTTTGTTCTCTCCATGGAATATTAGGTAACCTCCCATCATAACTCATCTTCTTCAATTCTAGTGCTGCTTCTTTATTATCCGTTAATATACAACCTCCTCTACCCAAAGCCAAATGTTTTCTAAACTGAAATGAAATATTCATAAAAGTATTGGGAATATAACTATTAGGTTTCCATAAAACAGCGGCATCTATAATATTGGGGGTTAAATAATAATAATCTTGCCAATTTTCATCTTTCCATTCTAGGTTAATTCCTAACTTTTTAGCTAAAAATGGTATAGATATGTATGTTCTTTTAGGAACATTAATGTAGGGAAAGCTTTGATGTCTTAAACATAATTCTACACCATGAGTACAACAATCAACAGCAACGGCGTAAGGAGAGCCAAAAAATTCTGCTATTTTATCTTCAAATTCTTTTACTATTTCAAAATTCATTTTATTGCTTCTATATTTAAACTAATTAATTTTCCATTTTCTTTATCCATATGGGGGATGTATGCTTGAGAATGGTCATCATTTTTTACATGCACCTGGTAATCTTCCCAATTATACTTTCTAATTTTACTAAATTCAATTTTCTTTAGTAAATTAAATAAAGAATTCCAATCATATGTTGTTTTATGATATATCATACTCTCCCCCATTTCCATTTTACCATATAAGGGACCTAAGAAATTTTCAATCGGATACTCTTCGGAAAGGTATAACTCTACCATAGCTCTAAAGTTAGGTACAGCTAATCGTAAAATCCCATTAGGTTTTAATACTCTATTCCACTCTTGTAGTACAGGAATAACTTCATCTCTATCAAAATATTCTAAAACATGAGATGCATATATTAAATCCACAGAATTATTTTTAAATTCTAATTTAGTAATATTACTATGATCTAAATGGTTATAATCACCCCCGTCTATGTGGATCCAATCTTTACCAAAATTTCTCCACCCACAACCTAAATTTAATTTTATCATAATTATTTATTTTTTAAAATTATATCTAAAGGAATAAATTTTCCCCCTGCTTCTGTTATTATGCTATCTTCTTGGGTAGAAATTATTTCAATATTTTGTTGTTTAAATGTAGTAAACGCAGATGAAAATTTTTCTAACATAGAATTATACACAGGTGTAGAACTAGATAAAAAAGGTTGATTACTTAATTGTGCTATACGCTCATCAGTTAAAGATTCTTTAAAATTACGAGCATTATAATAATCTATTATATCATTATGTATAAAATTATCATAAGAATATATATTTAATATTTCTTCTACATCTGACTTTAATTTATTATATGTTATTAGGTTTGTATCGTAAAAGTGGGAATTACTTTTAAAATCAAATCCTATATATACTATTCTAGAAGCCCCCATTATATGTGCTAAATGTGTAGCTGATAACCCAACATTTTCGGCACCAACTAGGGGTCCACCTAAATCTATAGGTTTTGGAAAATGTCCTGGAGGTCCCACTATATTTATATTAGCTATACTTGTAACATTCCATTCAGTAGGGAATGGGTGATGTTGAGGTTCTCCATGAAATATTCTATTTGCGGGTTTTGACACAAAATGACAAGTTAGCAACATAACTGATATATGACCTGCTATGTAATATGGGGATTCTATAGATAGATAAGAAGCATTGGTTCCTATAGTTGTGCTTTTTTCAAGTTGAAGGATTTGGGAGGGGGTTAAATCACCTAGTTGGGGGCCATTACCTATTATGAATATAGTCTTTTTTGGGTGGATGTTATTATACTCTGATATTTTATTTAGTTTTTTCATATTTATTTTAATTGATATTTTAATTCTGCTAACTTCCAATCTGTTTCATTATCAATATCTTGAGCTTCCAATTCCGAAATTTCTAAACCTCCAGTGTTAGAAGTTAATATTTTTTTATTATTTAGTAACGGTTTAGTCTTACACCAATAAAACTGCCCAGCATCATGGAATGTATCTTCTAAATCTTGGGATCGGACCGTTAAATTCTCTTCAAGTATCATAGATACTTTTCCTTTAAATTTCCTTAGAGCTCTTTGAATCGGGGAGCTATAGGCAATAATTGGAAATACAATATCAAATTTATTTTCTTCTAATTGAATAAATGCTTTCTTTAAAATTACGGGAGTAATAAATGGAGCACAAGGATATATGCAACAGAGGTTATCAAATTCTTTTCCTTGTATTTTATATTTTTGAATTACCTCTTCTATTACGTCAAACGTAGTTGCAAAATTATCTGAGTTCTTATCTGAACGTATAAATGGGACTTTTGCTCCAAGTTTTTTTGAGATATTTTCAATCTCGGGATCATCGGTTGAAACCATTACCTCATCAAATAACCCAGAATCAATAGCAGCTTGAATAGAATACGCAATAATTGGCTTTCCTAAAAAATTCTTTATGTTTTTTTTATGGATTCTTTTGCTTCCTCCTCGGGCTGGTATAATGCATATATTATTTATTTTTTTCATAAATAGGATTTAGTTAAATAAAGTTTAGTACCGTCTTTACACTTTATAAAGGCATTAGGGTAAGGATCTTGTAATACCCTAATCTTATTATGTATATCTTTTGCTGTGGAGTTACATAATTCTTCAAGAGTAATCTCACTTTGGGATGGATTTCTTCTTTTAAAATAAGTTGCTTTAGAATTATCTTGAGGTGTTAATTTTAATATGGAAAAATTTTTTATCATAGAAACACTCAAAATAATTCCAATAGATGTAATTTTTTCAAAAATATCTGGTATATTACCATAAAGTGAAAATGGTTTTTGGGATATTATATCACCAGTGTCAATTCCTTTATCCATCTTAAATAAAGTAACCGCGCTTTCTGTTTCTCCATTTATTATTTGATTTTGGATTGGGCTACCTCCTCTGTATTTTGGTAAAGGAGATGGGTGGAGCATTACAGAATAATATGTAGTTAAGATTTTTTCAGAAATTATCCAACTCCACCCATACCATAATATTAAATCTGGGTTTTCATCATAAATTCTTTTTTCAGAATATTCTTCTTTAGAATTTATTATAATAAAATCGTGTTCTTTAAAATGGTTTTGAAGGAAAGTATATATTTCTTTAGCCCAATCTCTATATGTGCAGCAAATTATCTTCATATAGTTTGTCTAATTAGCTTAAAAGATTCAGCATATTCATTACCTGATTGCATTCCCCTATATTGGGCTAGAGATTTTATTCCTTTTTGACTTCTAGGGTAAGGATATGGTTTTAATTCTGTTTCATATTTGTTTAAAGCTTCCCATTTATTTAAAATGTCTTCTTTGCTTAATTTAAAAAATACATTTGGGGTAAATGATTTACTAAACCCCCATTCAGTGCTACTTAATACTTCATATGATAATACTTTATTAACACCACATCCTGGTCTAGTTGCTATTATGGTTGCATCATATACTTTGTGGTGGTCTATATTACTATCACATTTAGAATGAGTAAATACTGTATCTGGTTTAAAGGTTTTTATTTCCCCCTCTATGATTTTGTTTATTTCTATTTGTGGGATTTGATCTAACCCCCCACAAGGTAAATTATAAAAATGATAATCATCAATATTTAAATGTTTTAATGATTTTATACCACATGCATTTCTTTTTAAAATTTCATCTTGAGCTTCGTTTGAGTTAGGATTATTAAACCTACACGTACTACCTTCAGCTATAAAAATAACTTTAATTTGTGATGTAAGATTAAATCTACTTATAACCCCCCCACAACCTAAAATATCATCATCAGGGTGTGCTGCTATTATTAATATTCTATTCATATTCTATTTTTAGTAAGGATAATATATGAGAGGTATAATATTTACCTTTATGGTAATAATGATCTCTTAAATTAGCATCTATTTTAAATCCTTTATTTTGAAAAAAATCTAATTTTAATTTATCAATTTCATATATTTCAGCCCATAATTTATTTAAATTAAGTGTATTAAACCCATAATCTAATATTATATCAAAAGCTTCAGGTGAATATTTATTATCAATCCATTTAAAATCTTCTCCTATATAAAAATGTACATCTGCATGTCTATTAATCCAATCTATATAAGTGATTCCTGTTATCCCTATAGGTTGGTCTTCTGTATTACAAATTATAAAGAACTCAAATCTATTATCATTGATCATATTATTATACCAATTTTCTAATTGAGTTGTAGAGAAATCTCTATATTCTCTAAAATATCTTCTTAGGCGTTCATCATTTCTCCATGTTTGTATTAGTTTGAGATCTGATTTTTCTATTGCTCTAAGTCCTAGATTTTTACCTAATATACTCATATTTTAAATAATCATTTTTACTTAAATCTATATTTAAAGTTTTACCTATTATATTTTTACTTGGTGGTATAGCATCTTTAGGGCAAGGTCTTACTTCTATTAAATCTTCTTCCTGTAATACATGATATTTAGGTAAATTTTTAGTTATTCTTATAGATCTCCTTTGTAATACTACTGTTTCAGATTCATTTTCTTCTACTTTTTTAATAGTATCTCCTAAAGATAATTCTAATAATCGAGTTCTAGTAACCATTTTCTCCCAAGTTTTAGGATTCATTGAAAAAGGATGATCAGGTCCTTTTCTATCATTATCATCCGTAAAATGTTTTTCTATTATAGTAGCTCCTAATGTTACTGCCCCCAATACTGTTATATCTCCTGGGGTATGATCACTAAGTCCTAATTCTATTTTAGGAAATAAAGTTTTATAAGTTTTTAATACATTTAAATTAATACATTTAAAATTTTTATCATTTACTGTGTAATTAGTATTACACTGCATTAAACATATTCTAATATTATATTGTTGGAGAATATTAATCGCTTCTATGACTTCTTGAATAGTGCTTGCCCCGGTAGCTACCATTACTTGTTTTCCTTTAGATGCTACTTTATGTAACATTTTATGCCATGTAATATCCCCAGACCCAATTTTATAACGGCTAACAAAGTTATCTAGATAATCTACATACTCTAAATCATAGGGTGTGGTAAAAAAATCAATATTTATTTCATCACAATATGATTTTAATTCAGGAGTCCAATCAAGAGGTACTGAGGCATCATCATAAACATCATATACTGATTTTTCCCATTTAGATTGGTGTGATTGTTGTGAACCTAAATTCTTAAAACCTTCATCACTTACTATTGATTCAGCTTTAAAATGTTGGAATTTAGCAGCATCTGCTCCTGCTTCTTTTGCTAATAAACATAGTTTTTTAGCTCTTTCTAAATCACCATCATGATTAGCTGCTATATCTGCTATAAAATAAGTTTTATTCATAATCTTTTTTTAATAATTTTAAACCTTCATTTAAAGATAATTTATTTATAGAATTATTTATTACTAAATCTTGAGATGTGGTTTCTTTAAAAGGAGTTACTAGATTAACATCTAGATTTAAATAGCTCGCTATTAAACAAATAAAATCATATTTTGATATAGTATAATTACCTGCTACATTAATAACACCACTAGAGTTGGGGTCTAATAATAAGTTTTTTATTACATTAGTTAACTGGTCTACATGGATTGCATTAAATAATATATTGGGAAATCCGTTAATTCGTTTTTTATCTTTTAAGTTAGATATAGCCCATTCTGCTAACCCCCCCCTACCATATATGTTAGTTCTTAAAACTATATTTGATGGTTTATTTAATATAGTTCTTTTCTCTCCCTCTTGTTTAGTTAAATAATATGTCCTTTCATTATCTGTGGGGTTAGTGGATACATAAATAAGTTTATTACAATACTTACATAAATGGTCTACTATTTCTGAGTGTAATATTCTAGTCTGATCTGGATTTTCATCACAATAATTTAGATTTGTAAATGCCGCACAATGAATTATTACATCATAATATTTTCCTGTAAACCATTCATTAGTTTTTTGAATATCGGTTAAATCTAAATCTTTTTTTCCTTTTAATATATTAGCTGAAGGAAATATTTTTAATAATGATTTCCCTAACATTCCATTAGCTCCTGTTATTAACATATAATCTAATTTTAAAGGTTGTGGGTTATATATTGGTTAATTAGTGTTTTCATTTCATCTTTTGAAATCCATCTATTATTTGTATTTGAAGCATAATTAAAACCAGGATTAACTAATGTTCCTTTATGGTGGGAAATATAATTATTAATATTAACTTCAAGTTGTGTATATGGTAAAATCAGGTAATACTCCCCTATATCTATTGTATTATATGAATCCCCGGATGTTATCATTTCTTCATGTAATTTTTCTCCTGGGCGTAGTCCTATTATGTTTATTTTAGCGTTGCTATCTATGGCTTTAGCTAAAGTGGTTAATCTAAAGGACTTTAATTTAGGTACTAAAATTTCACCCCCCAGACAATTTTCAACAGACCAAATTACAGAATCAACAGCCGCATCTAAGGACATATTAAATCGGGTCATATCTTTATCAGTAATGGGGATTGTTCCGGTTTTAGATTTTTCTAAAAAGAAAGGAATTACAGACCCTCGAGATCCTAAGACATTACCATACCTAACTACAGAAAACTTTAAATCTCTATTCCCTTTAATATTGTTGGCTGCAATAAATAGTTTATCAGATACTAATTTGGTTGCACCATATAGATTAAGAGGTGCTGCTGCTTTATCTGTAGAAAGTGCTACTACAGCTTTAACATTAGTATTTAATGCCGCCGATATTACGTTTTGGGCTCCCCCTATATTAGTTTTAATAAACTCATCTGGATTGTATTCTGCAGCTGGTACTTGTTTTAATGCTGCAGCATGAATTACTATGTCAACATCACTTAAGGCTCTTTCTAAGCGTTTTTCATCCCTAACATCTCCTAGGAAATATCTTATAGGTGGATAATTTTTTATATTATACTTTTTATTTAATTCATATTGTTTATATTCGTCTCTTGAATATACAATTAATTTTTTTAAATTATACTCTTCCATCATTTTTCTTATAAATGCTTGTCCAAATGATCCTGTACCTCCAGTTATTAAAACTGACTTTCCATCAAAAATAGAATTTTTTTTCATACTTAGTTTATTTTTTTATTTTTTTAATTTCCAATGCTCCCACACAAAAGGATAATTAAATTTAGGTTCATGTGTTATACTTAATCTATTTATAATTTTTTGCCTTTCAGCTATGGCATCACCTTCTAAATAATGGAATTGAATTAAAATATTATCTATTTTATCTATATTATTATGATAGATAATATGGGATAATAATTCATATTCCCCTCCTTCTATATTTAATTTTAAAAGATCAATTTTATCTATATTATTTTCTGTTAAATAATTGTTAAAATCAATTTTTTTACATTCTATTTTATCCCAACCATCAAAAAATTCTGAGGAGGAATTATCTTGTGATGATATGTTAAATATACAATTTTTATTTCCTAAAGCCAAATTATTTAATGTAACTTTATGAGGTTTAGTTTCTAAACAATCTTTATAAAATTTAGGAACAGGTTCAAAGGCATGAATATTACAATTATACCTTTTTAAAATTTCTTGATAATATTCCCCTTTATATGACCCCACGTCAAATACTATTGAGTCTTCATTTAAATTAAAGTTGAATAAATGGGAATCATCCCCTCCATTACTAAAAAATAATTTTAACCAGTGTGATTGAGGATAACCTTCCACAATAGTATTAGGGTTATTACTATCATAATCTACCATTTTATAGTATGGATTATAATCTAAATGTTTAAATATATTATCAAATAGCCAATCTTCTTGGCAATAGTATTTTTTAACGATATCTAAATTTTCTTGAATAGCATTAAATTTATTTTCATATAATTCTGGGGTAAGAGTATTTAAAATTTGTTGAAGTTCTTCTATTGTATTGAAAGAAATAATACCTTCTTTATTAAAATAATTACCTATATTTTCAGTACCCCAATATATAGGAACGGTTCCTAAGGCAATAGTATCTAATAATTTCTCAGAAAAATAATCATTGATTTGGGAATTTTCTATTACTATAGAAAACCTATACGGGGCTAATATTTCTTCTTTATGTTCAAAAGGATTATTACACCCTGATCCAAAGTAATCTACATTACTTATTTTATTATAAATTTCATGTCTTAATCTGTGCCCCTTAGTCCCTCTTTTATGAGAAAATAACATATTAACATTTTGAGATTTTTCATAAATTCCTATATAAGGTTCAAAAACCCATGAACCCCCATAAGGATAATATTTTAATTTATTAGGGTATTGTTGGATTAAGTCTTTATTATATGTCAATATAAAATCAAAATTATCAATAATATTTTCTAAATTATTATAAACATTATTATTAATTTCAGGGGGTTCTATTATCATCCCTATTTTATATTTACTTTCTATACTATTTACTAAATTAGTATCACACATTTTACCATCTGTAAAAAAAGTAATAGGGGATTTGGTTTGGTCTCTTACCCATCTCCAATTTAATGGGGTTCTATTGTCAGTCATGGAGTATAAACCATTTTTTTTATGTAAATGGCTAAATCCTCCTATAATATTAACTTCTATCATATGTTATTTTTGTATTTATGTATCATATTGTTATCCAAGTTTTAGGAATTATATCTTCGCTAGGTAGGTTTGCTCTTTTAACCCCAAACCATTGCTTAGGGGCTATTACTTTTTTATCTAAATTCTCATTTAACCAAGCTCCCCACCAAGAAAAAGTAGAATTAGCTATTATATTGTGACTACAAAGAGACATAGCTAATAAATCAAAATAATCAGGATTATTTTCTATAAATGTACAATTATCATAGTTTAAATTATTTTTACACCACTTTATATCATCACTAAAAACAAATACATTTTCATATTTTGGTATTAAATTAAGAGCTTTATCATAATATTCTTTAGTCTGTAATGGGTGGGAGTCGGATAATTGCACATAATCTCCCCGGCGTATGTGAAGTGATACGCTTTTATCATTTATGTGGGGATATTTATGTTTTATTTCTTTTATTATATCTCGGTTTTTAAATAAATCTAAAATTAATTTTCTATTATGTATAAAATATTTTTCACTTTGGAAATAACCTCTATATTTTGTATAAGGTTTGTAAGGAATATCAGTGTAACCAAAAGGGATTTCTTTATCAGGTCTAAATTCTCTAGACAAACCGTTAGTATCTAATAGTGGGGAAGTAGGAACTTTATTTAAAATATTAGAATCATATCTTCCATATTCAGGTGTTTTTATTTGTGGAAAAAATGCTTTTCCTTTATTATCCTTAGCTAAAGAAGTTAGAGCAGCTATTTGAAACATTAGATTACCTAAACCAAAATTAGGAACACCCCCTAAAGCACCAGGCCCCAATAAATCACAAGTAATTTCAGTGCGGGTTATTTTATCATATACTTTTCCTTGTCTACACCTAGTTTCAACCTCTTTTTGATAACCAACTCGATTTTTTCCTTCATTTTGAAGTTCATCATGTCTATTTAAAATATAAAGTACATCATCACAACGATGAATATGATTTTTTCCTGCCATTTCCACCATAGAAATGCATAAAACATGATCCCATGCAGCTGAGTATAATTTTTTAGTAGTTGGGTCTATTAGGTCCTGCCTATCTATTTTATTAAATAACCAATATTTATATGTTTTAAGGTGGGAATATGGAAATGAATATTTTCTATGTTGGTTAAACTTATCAATTTCGTCATCTATACTCATTGAAAAGTGTCCTCCTAATTCTCCCTTAGGCCACATTTGATATTGACCATATGTCATCCATATTTCTGGGTTTTGGTATATTTCATTTAAATATTCTAAAACAAAAGTACTAGATAACCAATCATCCCCATCAATTTCCACAATAATATCTTCAGGGAAAATTAAATTATTTTCCTCTAAATATTCAATTGCATGGATATATGATTTAGCCTGACTGCCATTATTTATATTTTTTAATATTATAAATCTATCATCTTCTTTTGTTAGGGATATTAGGGTGTCATAAGAATTATCTGATGAATTATCATCTACATAAACAAATAGACTATTAGTATGTGATTGAAATTTATTTACTGTTATGTTATGTTCTAAATAAGGGGAAACATTATAACAAGTTGTTATTATAATAAACTTATTTTCCATTTATAAAGATTTTATCTAGTTTTTGTCCTTCATATGGACCTGTTTTATATTCGTATACTATTGTTCCTTCTTTTAATATTTCATATGTATGCCCCCCGTATAATGTAAAACTTGCATCTCCTTCATTTAATATGGGGGTTGCTATAATAGTATTATCTAAATCATAAAATATACACTTTACTTTACCTTTAATAATAACCCAAGATTCTTGTGATATTTGTTCAGGATAATGTCTATCTTTGATTATATGTTTATGGGGATCAAATGTTTTACCATTCCCCATTTTAAGAGTAGCACATTGAATAAAATTATCACTAGGTATCACATCAGTTCTACCATCTATATCAGATAATCTATTAACTATGTGTAATAACTTATGAGGTTTTATTTTTGAATATATTTTTTCCATTTATAATGTTTCGTAATATTTATTTTGTTTCTCTTGTCTTTCAATTGTTTTAGGGTGTTGTAAACTCCATGGTTCTTCTGCGGGGAGATATGATAGTGATTTATATCCTTCAAGCACTTCATGGACTTTATTTGTCCATTTAATATCCCCATTATTTTTATAGATTCTCCATTGATAATCAGGAAAGTTAACCCAACCTTTATCATTAACTCTCCATCCCCATTTATCAATATGTTGTTGAGTCAAACCCTGAACTGTATTAACTCTAGGGACTTGTATTACATCTATAGAATTATATTGAAGAACCATAGGTAAATTATCTATAGTATATTCGGAAATCATTTCATCTGCATCTAATTGGTAGATATAATCTCCACTACAAAATGAAGCTAATTTATTTTTCCAATCTGCAAAATGATTATTAAATTGACCTTTGTGCCAACTAAATTCACCATTTACAGATTTAGCTCTTAAATATTCTTCAATTTCTATATCACCATTTCCTTCATCATATAAAATGACTATTTCGTCTTGGTAACGTTTATTTTTAACTAGGAAATTAACTAATCTTTGTATTTCAACGAATTCATTACAAACCGTTATTGCGTAACTAATTTTCATGACGTGAAGATAATAACTTATTCTTCAGTATCCACATCTTTAGTGAAAACTTCTATGTAATCTAAGGCTTCCATATAATCACCTTCTTCAAATTCTTTAAGAGTATCCATATCCATTCTATGTTTATAAAACTCACCATCTTTTCCAGGAATTGGATATTTTTCTTTTTCATCTTCATTTACTAAAACAGATCTTACAGCACCCCATTTCCAATTTTCAGCATTAGAACCATTAGCAAATATCATCCCTTTTTCAGGTAAATTAACAGTAGAAGGCATCCAAACTTTACCACTTTCATCTTCGCCCATTAATTCTTTATAAAGGTTTGGTAATAATTCCATTTGTTCTTCAAGGAATTGTGAATCTTTTTTCATTACAGAATTAGTGATAAACCCGCAACCATAACATTGGTAATTTTTAATATCTTGGTTTACTTCTTGAACATAACATGCGTCTGAACCGCATCTCTCACAAATAACTAAATTGTCCATTTATATCTTTTTTAATTTTGGTAATTTTAATTTTGGTAATTCTGTTTTTGGTGCATTTACCTTTTTAAGTTTAGGTAATTTTAAAGCTACAGTTTTAGATATTTCAGGAATATTTCTTTCTAAAGTATCAGCTAATTGTTTTTTCATAACATCAAAACTAAAATTAGCTCTACTATATTTTCCTTGTTTTTTAGCTTTTACTTTCCAATCTTTATAATTTTTGCTAACATCAGTTAAAAAATGCCCAATATTACCATGATCAACACTAAACCATTTTGCCTCTTTAATTAAGAAATCATCAGCAGCTGATGCATGTA
>Ga0209535_1002280_pt1 | contig 12487 bp, 9 predicted proteins | sample LinPmetageLP28_FD_184041 | JGI IMG/M metagenome (GOLD analysis project Ga0209535, IMG submission 184041) | Marine viral communities from the Pacific Ocean - LP-28 (SPAdes) (version 2) | ecosystem: Environmental > Aquatic > Marine > Oceanic | place: Pacific Ocean | collected 2009-08-22
AAAATGAAGAAACTTATAGTATTTGTATTAGCAGTAGTAATATTAACAGGATGTAAACCAACTACATTTTATCAATTATATAATGTAGCATCATCACAGAAAACAATCAAAAAACAAGACTCTGGCTTTGAATACGAAAATAAAGATTGTAAAATAAATTATAATTTATGGAGTGCAAGTGGAGATATTAGTTTTGTCTTTCATAATAAAACTTCTAAATCAATCACATTAAACCTTGATGAGTGTTTTTTTATTCAAAATGGATTTGCAGAAGACTATTATCAAAATAGAATATTCACTAATACAAAAGGCAGGCAAATTTCTCAATCTAATTCATTAGGAGCATCTAAACAAATTACAGGAATTAACCTATCTGGCTACTTGCAAACTAATGGCGCATCTGCTTCTGTTAACTCTACAGGAACTTTAAAAAGTGAGAATTCTATCTCATATGAAGAAAGACCTAAAGTTACAGTTCCTGCAGGTTCATCAAAATATATAAGGGGATTTATACTTAATAGTGAATTGATTAGAGATTGTGACTTAATAAGATATCCAAAATCTAAAAAAAGTTCTTCATTAAATTTCTCTGAAAAAGATAGCCCTTTACAGTTTGAAAATATAATATCCTATACGTTAGCTGACAAAAAAGTAACAACTAAAAATCAGTTTTACGTCTCAAATATTACAAACTACACATCATCATCATTTTTTGATTATAAGACTGTTGAGTTTTGCGGTGATAAAAGCTATAATCAGAAAAAAATCTTCAAGTTTTATGATTTAAACAAGTTTTATGTCAAGTATTCAAAAACAGCTGAAGACTATATTAATCACTAGCAATATGAAGTATCTATTTTTTCTTTTTATTTTAATTCCAACAGTATTAAAGTCACAAGTCAAATATGTCTTCTTGGAAAGTGCTGTTATTGAAGAATCAAATAAGACATTATACCTTAATACACTTGGTGCAGAGTTAAAAGTTAATCTATCTAGAAAAAATTCTTTGAGTTTTAAATCATCATGGATTGGGGGTCCTGTAGGTTTGGTTTTTAAGCAGAATTTCATAAGTAAAAATAATTTAAATTTTTCTGTAATGAGTATGGTCATTTCATCTGGATCCATTAATAAAGGAAAAACTTTTGGTGGTTTACATATGGGGATTTTGACATTTGGTTCTTCTCGTAAGAATATAAGTTTTTCTGGTGGATTTGCACACATTAATTGGACCGAAAATCCAAATAAAAATGGAAGTGTTTTTATGGAAAATGCAAGGGTTATTGGCAGTAAAACTTCTTTTAGTTTTTATGACTTTAATCACCCTTATTATATTCCACCTGTTAACACAGGTAGTAATTCTGATTTTAAAAATGCTTTTGTAAATACTGTTAATGGAGGAGATAGATATTTACATGGAAGATTTTACAAATCAAAACAATTGGCTTCTGTAATTGGCTTTTCTGGCTTATTCTTCATTAAAGACCGAGTAAGTATTATATTAGAATCAATGTTATTTTACTCTAAAATACCTCAACTTAAGTATATTGATAGAGAAATTGATGTTACTTACACTTACAATACCTTCGATGCATCTACTGGAATGTCTACTCCCCGAACAGAAACCCAAACAGTAATTTATGGCGAAGGCGTAGAAAGTAATAAGAAAAATATAAATACTACATTATCAATATCACCCTGTATTAGATTTGAAAAAAAGAATATTTTCCAACTTGGATTAACTCTATTTGTTAATAATAGATACGATGATAATTCTATAATATTTCCAATCCCTCAATTTTCATTTATCAAAAGGATGAACTAATTCTCACATATTCTAACTTATCCAACCACCTTATTGTCAACTAAATAACCCTTTGTAATTACCTATTTTTGTTTAGGGTGGTAAATGATGGGCTGGGGGGTATCCCTTACTTCTTCTTTTCTTATAGATTATTTGCTTTTGTGTAGATAGTGTAGGTGTTTTTCTATTGAGAGATATATTATTTAAAATAATAAAAAACTAACCTGCAAATCATCTTCATTATCTACACTTCTTCACTTATAATAAACCAAGTTCCGAAACCATCTCTACCTTTTTCCATATGATATCCATAATACCTACAATATATTTCTATCCATTTGCTTATAACTCTATTGTCGGATATTATTTGTCCAGTTTTAGATCTATAGCCAACTGAGCTTAACATTTCATATTCGACTTCAGATAGTTTATATCTCTTGTTAAATGTGTTAAATACCTCATTCATCACCTCAACAAAAGTGATGTTAGTTTCATTTTGTAGCTTTTTAAATGCTAAGGCTTTATTTTCTTGTTTAGTTAGTCCATTTATCAAATACTCTCTTACACATTTTAGTATGTAGTTATGAAACCTAACCCATTCTTCTTTATTCCAGTCGTCAAAAAACCTATGGTTAAAATCATCCATTGGTTCTCTTTCAAGGCCATAGTGACTATTAAGGGTCAATTCATTTACTCTTCTTTTGTCTGAGTTATTAGGAGTGTTTAAAGCATAGTTAGTAGAAATAACAAACTTTGGAATCTGGTGTTGGGGTACTGTAATTGGGGTTTGGTTTTTTCTTTCAATTGAGAAGTCTGTAGTAGTTATGGATGAATATAATCCCTCAAATTTGAACCCTTTTCTAATATCATCAATTACTATTACATTATCATCAATGTTAACAGTCTGGTAAGCAAAACTATTATCTGGACTCCAATTTTTGCCGTCAAATATTTTTGTTTTCGTACTGTTTTTTATAATTAATTGAATAATTCCTTTTCCAGTTCCTCCCTCTGCAAATTCATTTAAATTAGAGTCATTAAGAACTATACATTTTCTTTTGCTTCCATCATAAAAATTATGATTTAAATATCCAATTGCTCTTTCAAAATGTGGGAGATCAGTTTGGCTTACATTATAAAGAAATTGTTGAATAACTGGCTCTTCACTATCAAAATAGAAGTCTATGTCAACTATTGCGCTATTCCATATAAAGCCATTATCAAAATCTTTATAGCTTATCTCCTTGTAAGAATCTTTATAAACTTGAATAATTTTATTTTTAAAAAAGTGGGTAGAGAAATTTTTACTTTGTTTAAACTCTTCAAAAGGACAATCCATCAAATAAATAAAGTAATGATCATTGGAAAACATATTTTTTGACTGCTTTAAAAATGCCTGAATTACTATTGGGTCATTTTCTTTTTTGAGCTCCTCTAATATCAAAACCTGAACTTCTTTCTTATTTACTACAGAGGCAATGTTGTCTTTTATTTGAATTAATTCTCCTTGATAATTGAATATCATATTTTCTGTTAGAAAATCTAAAATTGATTGTAGATTAAACTCCACATTATTTTTGTTATTCTTATTAAATAGCTTGTTCATCTTGAATTATATTATCAATACTTTTATAAAATATTGGTTTATTTAGTCCATCTTTAAATGCATCATTAACACTGTTTATAATGTTTTTTCCTTTATTATCATTTCCGTATAAATTTAAAATGGCATTTGTCCATTCAGTTTTCACTAACTCAGTAATACTTGGAGAATAGTGTAATAAACAACTAACACCAGTAATTTTTTTAATTTGAGAATGTCTAGCAGTTTTCGGATTTAATGTTAAAATTTTATTCTCAAGAGCCTTTAAAATGTATTTGTTAATTCTATTTATTTTGAAGTCACTAATCTTACTTAAGTCATATTCACACTCATACTTAATTATTTTAGGTGGTTCATAATTGAAGCTAACCTCATCAAGTGGTTTTACGGATTTAGAATAATAAACTTCGTTGTCATTTGTGAAAAATAAAGGTTGACATAAAACGAACTGCTGATTATCAATGTGGCTGCTATCAATACCAATCTTTTTAGCAAACCAATCTTTAAAGCAGAATTTAAGCTGTGTAAATTGCTCCTGGCAATCATAGTTTGATTCAACACTAATTAAAGCTTTTATACCCTTAAGTCTTGGTGAAAGAGAGCAATAAAAAACACTGTCTAAATTGATTATTTTTTCTTTTACTTTTCTTGCCTCTGTTTCACTATTTAAGTTGTCAATATCTACAGCTATTATTCTATTATAAGATATTATACCTTTATTATTCCTGTAGCTAAATTCACCATAAGGGGTAATAAATGGAAGGTTGCATTTAATTTTACTCGCTAGTTCATTATCCCTAGTATTTCTAATCTTATGTAAGTCAGAATTTAATTTTTCATTGTTTATACTGTAGTTTACAAATTCATCAAATGAAAGTGATCGGGATGGTTTTGTAACTCTTTTAGATTCTAAAAATGAGGTTGATTCAAAAAAAGAAAATCTGTAACTTTTCAATGTATTATTTTCTTGGACACTCATCACTCCCTCCTTTCGTTAATAATGAGTTTATTAATTCATCGTATTTATAATATACACGTCCTCCTAAATAATATGGCTTTATTAAACCTTTATTGGTCCACCTCCATAATGTTGGAAGTGAAACTTTAAAAAACTGCGAGGCTTCTGTCCTTGACAAAAGGTTCTCATTTTTATTAAAAAAATTCATTAAGCAAATATCCGTTTCAAGGAATATTAAAAGGTTAAATTAAGGGGGTAAATAGGGGGTAAATAGGAGGGGATTTAAAACCTCTTACTTTGAAAGATACAATTCGAGGCATTTGTAAAAGCGTATTTTTGTAGGACCATCTTCTTTTACTTCCCATTTTTTTATGCTTTTATTAAAAATCTTATATTCCCAATCATCTCTTTCTGAAATAGATTTTTTTTTGTTTTTTTCATTGTTTTGAGCTGGATTTTTAGGAATTAATTTTTTGATTTTCGAGAACTTACAATATGATGATTGACTTTTAGTTTTAATATTTGCAAAGTGGTAAATAATAGATAATTCATATCTAGATCCTAACTCAACAAATGTTTCTTTAAGATGATTATATTTTAACAAATGCTCTTCGTCATAGAATACATCGTGATGAAAATTTGAAATTCTTTTTATTGTTTTAGTTAACTCAACTCCAGTTTTTTCTATTTCCTTTTCAAGTCTAACCTTTAGATTTTTAAACAAGAAATATGAGTATCTATATAAGTTTTCTGTTTCAGGATTAACCCTTTGAGTTAGTTTTTCGCTTTTAATAATTTGAAAATGTTGTCCGTCAGAAATAACCTTGAGATCATTTATAAGACTTAGTACATTAAATATTTTTTGTTTTTTATTCTGGTTGTTGATTATTAAAAATTTAATGTATGAGCTTACAATTTGCTTAACTTCAATATGATTCGGAAATTCTAAACCTATAAATGATATCGTATTTTTTTGAGTTTCGTCTAATGATATTCTTTTCACTTTTTCTAGAAAGGTTAACAGTCTTTCAAAATCTTTTAGCTCTTTCATTTTCTAACTCTGTATTGCTTTAATAAACGCTTCTGAATAATAATCTTTGTCTTGACTTTTACCAACATATTCTAAAAATGTTGATTCTTTAGAATGACCTGTTAAGTTCATAAGGATACTTGTTGGAACCATATCAAAGTAGTTTGTAGCAAAGGATCTTCTAAGGTCGTGAGAGCTTAATAGTTCATATTTAGGAAGATTAACCAGTTCCTTTCTTTTAGTTTCTTTATTAAGTTTATAACCCTTAACCAATTGATCAATTGACGCTTCTTTGCAAACCAACTTCATATACTGATTAAATTTCTGCTCTGAAATTCTGTAGGGTAAATTTGGATACACTATATCTATAATTTCCTTATCTGCAATAACTGGTGAAACCTCAGTACCAGTTTTCTTTTGAATAATATCTATAATCATATACCCATCTTTAGTAAACCTTACGTTTTCTTTTGTAATTATTAATAAATCTGATATTCTTTGACCTATTGAAAGCCCTATTAAAATCCACTTTCTAATATTTTCTAAAGATTGTGAGTCTAGTTTTAATTCTTTTATCTTTTTTTGCTCTTTTAATGAAATTATATTCAAAATTCTTTCATTCTTAGGTTCCTTAAATCCTTTTATTTGAAGATAATACAAAGGAACATCAACCCCTCTTGAATAAGCATCCTTACATATTGTTTTTAGCTGACTAATAAACTTACCAGCACTATTTTTTGAATACTTTTTTTCTTCCAATAGCCAATTTGTGAAGCTGTCTACAAAATCTCTATCTAAAGCTCTGAATATTAATACTTCTTTAGCATATTTTTGAAACTCAATAAAAACATTTTGGAAATAATTCCATCTAACAATTGTCTTTTTATCTAGCCCTATTTTCCCTTTTGATCCTCTTTTAACTTTTGCATTAGCTATGTAGCCAGATATACTATTAACTATTATTGACTCATCAGTCTTATCGACTCTGTTAAAGTGGTTATGAATAGATTTTCTTAGCCAATCATTGTTATAAATAGTGGATTTAGTTAGACTGTTATTGATTTCATTTATTAGCGCATTTTTTAAACCTTGAATTGAATGATTCAAATTTTTCAGAACCCCTGTGTTTTGTTTTGGTTGTTGTTTTTTTTGACTCCAATCATTTGGGTGTATTGTAAATCCTGTTTTAACTTCAATGGTTTGAGTACCGCTACCTATATTAACATAAGCATAAATACTTACAGATTTGTTAGCTTTTGATCTTATTCTAAATCCAATACTTGCCATAGAAACTTATTAAACTTGCCATAAACTTGCCATAAATATATGAAATTATATTAAATTAGATTTAATTCTATTAAATAGTATTGTGATCTGTTATTACAATCCACAGAAGTTATTAGTTAAATGAAATTAAATGAGTTTAAAGGTTCAAGTCCCGCCTCGGGTACTTAATTAGCCTCCTTAACAGATAAGGGGGCTTTTTTATTTCCTTATTTGCCATAAACTTACCATAGAATCTAAGGAAAAGCCAAAAAATCTGACATTAACCAAATAAACCAAGACCCCCCACATCAAAATAAAATCACTTTTCTTTTTAGGGTCTTTGTCAGAGAATAGTATATAACCCGTCAGTTTTTTATATTTGAGAAGATGTCAGCTAGATCAGTCATACTCAATTCAAATAACTGGGAACAGTTTAATCAAAATCTCCTAGAATTAAATAAGAAAGAGAAGGGCAATGCTTTTGAGTTGTTTACTAAGGCATATTTCAAAGCACATCCAGTTTATAGATTTTATGATGAGGTCTGGTTACTTGACGAAGTTCCAACCAATGAACTCAAGAAATTAGGAATACCCTCTCAGGATTTAGGAATAGATTTAATTGCCAAAAACGGAAAGGAATACCACGCTATTCAGTGTAAATACCATACAGATAAAAACAAGTCGGTTTCATATAAAGAAGTATCTACATTTTTAACAATGTTAGGTAATAGCAGTTTCTCTCAAGGATATATTTGCTCTAGTGCCAATGGAACATCAAAAAACTTAGATAAGGTTAAAACTAAGCCTATTAGCTATATTCTTTCTGATACTTGGTCTAATATAGATGAAGCTCTATTTAGTGATATTCAGAATTATTTAGAGGGTAAATCTTTTAAGCCACAACCATTTGAGCCGAGAAATCACCAAGTAAAAGCAATTAAAGAAGCTAAAGAGCATTTTAAAAAGGAAAGTAGAGGAAAGTTAATATTCCCTTGCGGAGCTGGTAAGAGTTTGACAGGTTTTTGGTTTACTCAAGAGTTAAAGTCAAAGAATACATTAATAGCTGTTCCTAGTTTATCACTAATCAAACAGACTCTAGATGTTTACTTAAGGGAAATAGTAGCTAATAAAAAGAAAGTAAAGTGGCTATGTATATGCTCTGATGATGGAATTGGAAGAGATGATGATATAGTCTTTAAAACAGAGAATATCGGTGTTCCTTGTCAAACAGACCCACTATATATTGAGAATTGGCTTAAGGAGAATAAGGACGAGAATAAAATCATATTTACTACCTATCAGAGTGGGAAGATAATAGCGGAGCTTAGCAAGAAGCTTAAGATGAGTTTTGATTTAGGAATCTTTGATGAGGCTCATAAAACAGTAGGATCGTCTAAGAAACTATTCAGCCATCTGTTATTTGAAAAGAATATCTCTATTGAAAAGAGAATCTTTATGACTGCTACAGAGAGATTCTATGGTGGTCAAAAGAGTGAAGATATTATCTCAATGGATGATGAGGACATTTATGGAGATACCTTCTCTATGATGACCTTTAAGGAAGCAATTAATGCTGATCTTCTTACAGACTATAAAGTCATTACAATTGATGTCAAGAAGAAAGAAATATCTGATTTTATAAGAGAAAATAAACTAGTCGAGCTAAATGGCAACTGGGCAAAAGAATCTGAATCGAGAGCTTTAGCATCTATGTTAGCTTTGAGAAAAGCAATGACACTCTTTCCAATAACAAATGCTGTTTCATTTCATTCCTCAATTGAAAGAGCTAAAAGAAACTTATCATTACAGGATTACATTACAGAAACGTATAACTATGAACCGATAGATACATTTACTGTTAAGGGTAAAGATCCAACAAGTTTAAGATCTAAAATTATAAGTGAATTTGCTGAATCTAAAAAAGCTTTAATCACCAATGCAAGATGTCTTACTGAGGGAATAGATGTGCCTAATATTGATTGTATAATATTTACAGATCCTAAAAGAAGTAAGGTAGATATAGTACAAGCGCTGGGAAGAGCACTTAGAAAAAAAGAAGATAAAGATTGGGGTTATGTGATACTGCCTGTTATTTATGATGATAAAACCAATGAGATAGACAATGACAACTTTAATGATATTCTCTCTGTAGTTAGAGGATTAGCTGCTAATGATGAACGAATTGTAGACTACTTTAAGTTTAAGGAAAGTGAAAGATTAGAAAAGAGTAAAGCAGGAGAGAGGATATTCAATTTTGAGGTGTTCTCAGAATACATTGATGAGAGTGAACTTAAAGAGAATCTACAAATTAAACTTTGGAAAAAGTTATCTAAATTTCAATGGATGCCTTTTAAAGAGGCTAGAGAATTTGTTAGAAAACTTAACTTAAAATCACAAAGAGATTGGTTTGATTATCGTTTATCAGAAAAAAAGCCAAAAGATATACCTAAAAAACCTGAAATAATTTACAGAGAAAAAGGTTGGTTAAGTACAAGAGATTGGATTGGAACTCAACCGGGATGGGATGGAGAATACTTGCCTTTTCAAGAAGCTCGAAAATTCGTGCATTCATTAAATTTAAAAAGTACAAATGATTGGCAAAAGTTTTATATATCTAAAAATAGACCTAATAATATACCTACTAATCCTAGACAATTTTATAAAAACAAAGGATGGGTAAATATGGGAGATTGGTTAGGTACTGGCCGAATAGCAGATAATCTAAGAGAATACTTAGATTTTAATGATGCAAGATCAATAGTGAGAAAAATGAATTTTAAATCAGGCAATGAGTATATAAATGCTTGGAGAAAAGGATTGTTACCAGAAAATATTCCTGCAAAACCAAGAAAGACATATAAAAATAATGGATTTATTTCAATGCCAGATTTTTTAGGTTATAAATCAAGGTTTGAATGGATGCCATTTAAAGAAGCAAGGGAATTTGTGAAAAATATGGATTTGAAATCAACCACTGAATATAGAAATGCATACAATAAAGGTTTAATACCAAAAAAGATTCCATATGACCCAAGAACTGTTTATAAAAATAAAGGATGGATAAGTATGGGAGATTGGTTAGATACAGGAAGGGTTTCTGATAATCTTATAAAATTTTTAGAATATAAAGAAGCAAGAAAATATGTAAGAAGTCTTGGCTTAAGTAGTTCTAAACAATGGAGAGAATTTATTAATACAGGTCAAAAGCCTAAAAATATTCCCTCATCTGCAGATAAAGTATATAAATTTAAAGGGTGGAAAGGATGGCAAGACTTTTTAGGTAAAAACTATTACAATAATTATGTTGATTATTATAAAGCAAGAGATTTTGCTAGAAGTTTAGGATTTACTTCAAATAAACAGTGGAGAGAATATTCTAAATCAAATGAGAAACCTGATAATATACCATCTACACCTTCAAAGGTTTACAAAAATAAAGGATGGAATGGATGGCCAGACTTTTTAGGTAGCAGAGGCAGATATGGAAAAAAGAAAAGGGTTAGATCATTTGATGATGCAAAAATGTTTGCTTTACAAATGAATATCAAAAGTGCTAAAGAGTGGGTTACCCTTTTTAAAGAAAAAAAAATACCAAATGACTTACCATCAAAACCTCAAATCAGATACAAAGACCAATGGAAAGGTTGGCCTGACTTTTTAGGAAAGGAGAAGAAGTAATTTATATTGGTTAATATTACAGATTAATGGAATTAAAAGAGCTGAAGCAGAAATATGATAAATTACTCAAGGATGTCGACTTTGATAACTTAGATCTTGGACTTAAAAATCCAAATATTTTTCAAATTCTTAGAATATCAAAAACTGAAATAAGACATTCTAATTTTCTTGCTTGGTTGTTAGATCCCAAAGAATCACACAAGCTAGGGGATATATTTTTAAAAAGATTCTTGAGAGAGGTCTTCTCATCTGAGAAATTTCAAGATTTAGATCAGGTTGATGTTGAGGGAATGGATCTTTCAAAAGTTGAAATTTACAGAGAATGGAATAACATTGATTTATTGATTAAAATTGATGAGGTGGTTGTTTGTGTTGAAAATAAGATATTGTCTAAAGAACATTCAAACCAGTTGTCAAAGTATAAACTCATCGTAGAAAATCAATTCCCAAATCTTAAAAAAACATTTATTTATTTGAACCCTGAGGGTGAATCCTCAGAAAATGAAACTGACTCTTATCAGCCAATTTCTTATTCATTTATTATTGATTCTTTAGAAAGGATTATTTCAGTTTATGGGGAATCTTTAAATATACAAGTACGATACTATATAAATGATTACATAACAATTATAAAAAGAGAGCTTATGGGTACAGATAAACTTACAGAATTGTCAAAAAAAATATACACCAATCATAAAGAGATTTTTGACTTTATTTATGATCATAAGCCAGATGTCTTGGACAGATTAAGTAGAATAATGAAGGAAGAGATTTCAAAAAGAGGATGGGAGTTAGGCTCTGAAAGTAGAACCTATATAAGATTTTTATCAAGTCCAATTAAAGAATTTATATATTACAATAACAAGTCCAATGGTTGGAGAAAAAAGGAATCTTTTCTCTTTGAGATTGTTATATATCCTAGAACCAATAAGTTTAATTTTAAGACTGTCATTTCACCTTCTGATGAATCCTATGATACGACTAGGTTAGAAGAAATATTGCGAAGTATTGATGGTTTTAGAGCTCCTACAGGAAAGAAGTGGTTAGTTAACGTAGATAAAAAAGAAAAATTTATTTATGATGAAATACCCTCTATGACAGATGAAGAAATAAGTAATTCAGTAAACAACTTTTACGATAAAATTACACCCATCATTAAAAAGGTTGAAGATAAATTTCTCCAGCACTCTGAAGAGCTAATTAAAATGAAGAGTTCTTGACTTTAATGTTTATTAGAGTAATCTACAACTCATTACTATCTCTTCACTCACTTCTTTTTCTTAAATTAATACTCTAATATTTATGATATGAAGAGGTTTATCTGTTTGGTGGTGTGTTTTTCTGCAATTACACTTATTGAGTCACCAAGAGGTTTTAAGTCTTGAGAATAACAGAATGAACAGATTAAACTAAATATTATTGATAGTCTTTTCATAAATGTAAATATCATAAGTTTTTGATACTTAATAAGTATTTCATATATTAAAATTTATATGCCATTATATATTCATCTTTCAAACTTAGTTCTAAGAAAATCAGACATAAATGAACATTATAATGGGGGTTTAGAAGCTTTTAGAAGTAAATATTTCTGGGAGGGCTGTAACAACCAAGAGGATGATGAGCTATTTGGAATTGCTGCTATGAATCCTGAAGAACTCCCTTTTGACGAGCTGACAAAAAATGGATTAGAAACAGTTTTTAATGATGGGAAATATGACTTAGTAAATAAATACGGCGCAAAATCAAACGTTGACTGGTTAGTAGTAAATAGCCCTTTTATGTGGCACATTGATTGTGAAAATGAACAAAAACAAAAAGCTATATCAGTAACAACAATTACAATGGATAAAGTATCAGAAGAAGCTAGAAAGGGAAATTTTCTTTTAAAAACTATTAAGAGTGAAAAATCTAAAACTAACTAACCCTCCTTTGCTTTCTTAACTAAGTCAATTCACCTAATAACACCAATTATCTTTTGAATAGGATTTGCTTTTTTCTTACTTTAATGGTTTAAAACTTACAAAATGAAGAAACTTATAGTATTTGTATTAGCAGTAGTAATATTAACAGGATGTAAACCAACTACATTTTATCAATTATATAATGTAGCATCATCACAGAAAACAATCAAAAAACAAGACTCTGGCT
>Ga0209535_1002281_pt1 | contig 12486 bp, 16 predicted proteins | sample LinPmetageLP28_FD_184041 | JGI IMG/M metagenome (GOLD analysis project Ga0209535, IMG submission 184041) | Marine viral communities from the Pacific Ocean - LP-28 (SPAdes) (version 2) | ecosystem: Environmental > Aquatic > Marine > Oceanic | place: Pacific Ocean | collected 2009-08-22
GTTTAAGTTTTTGACCAACGACATTAATGCTTAACATGTTATTAGGACACTAGTTCTGAAGTTAATGCGCCTGTGCCTTGGAAAGTTAAACTTCCTGTCACAATGCCATCAAAACTTGCAGTGTAACTTACACCAGTAATTACGCAATTACCACTGTATTTAATGTGACCTGTTGTTTGACCTGTTTCTGGATATAATTCAAAAGCACATATTTCAGTTGTGTCTGAGTTAAAGTCCAGTTGACCAATTGTATCAAACTGTGGAACAGCTGATCCAGCCGCACCATCACCTTCTAATACAAAGTCTGCACTTCCGCTAAATGTGTGCATGGTCTTAACAAAAGTTCTTGCTAATGAACCCATTGTGCTTGATTCAGCAGTGTCTTGTGTTGTGTCTAGTGTGTAACTTGTAAGCTGGGCTAAGCCGTTAGTTCCAAGTTCTATGACACCTGAGTTTCCTCTAATTGTTGCCATCGTCATTCTCCTCTAAGATTATTGGCTCGTCTGCAGGAATAACATCTGGCTCAACCATCAGTTCAATCTTTGGCTTTTTCTTAGTAGATTTAGCCTCAGTCCATCCTACATTTTTATAGTTTTGGATTTTTTCTTCACTCCACTTTGCAGTGTCGTAAGTTTTGTTTCCTTTGGTTAAAAGCATTATGCTTCTCCTCTTGTGTAGATATATTCAACCTCAAAAGTTAATGTGATTAAACCAAATCTTGTGTCAATGGCTTCATCAATTGCTAACTCAGTTAGTCTAGTATCTAGTGCATGACCACCGCGTCTACGATCCACTTCGAGAACTTCTTCAACTCTCTCTGCAATATCATTACGCTGCCGATCAATGTCTGTGCCAGTAACATAACAATCGCAAATAACATTAAAAATGCTCCTACGCTCGCCACTGCTACCTTGCATGGTAAATTCAGTCCTGGTTTCGTCGCCACTTTTGACAACAACTGCAGGAAATTGTGTTCTACCCAATTTCTCAACTTCAATTACCTCCCTAGTTACATAAACTGGTTTTGGGTCATTGCTGTCAGTGAGCAGTTCAACAATATTATTTGTAATATCATTGCGTTTACTCATCTAACTAACCTTTGTGCTGGTTGTAATTCTCGTTCACTTTCATCATAAGTTCCGTCATCATTCCAATCATAAAACAGTTCGCGTTTTGCTAGATCAAATTCATCGTAAAAGTTTTTTGAATAGTAATCAATTTGTGTTTGAAAACTGTCACCTTCTACTGCCCACTGTGTTAACTGTGGTAGTATGTATTTGAACAAACAATAGTAAACTGCACTACGGGTAAGTTGACTTTCTTTCACTTTTGTGGGATCATAATCACCACTGTTTACTCTCAGTGTTGGAAACCACTCAATGCGTAGGAGCCTGTGAATATCTGATTCTGTTTTAGAGATCATATCAGTAAAATCCTGGATCCCATAATTATGTAAATCTGGAAAGTATTCTACAATATTATCTTCTGTGAATATAGCCATTCTGTTCTCCTTTAAAAGGGGTGTAGCATTACACTACACCCTAAACTTAGTATGATTTAAGCCTGCGAGTCTTCAATAATTACGCCACGACTTGCATCAATTACTAATGCACCCATTGCCATTGAAGCCACTACATCGAAGCCAACCGCTTCTGGACGGCGTGCCACTTCAATCTTAACACCACCTTGTGAAGCCATCTTAACTGCGTCTGCAGAGAAAATTGCCATTGCTGGGTTTTGATTGGTTGTGCCCATGTCTGTGTCATTTAAGTATGAACTTACATAACACTCCACGCCTGCGATATTTCCGAAATAGCCATTACGCATAGCTGTGTTTTGGAATTCTCCACCTGCAAAACTATTTGATCCAATTGCACCTAGTAAGTTAGCATATTGGTTAGTTCCAACAATACCAAATAGTTGTCCTGTTTCGCCTTGTCCACGAATTGTTCCAACTGCGGTAAAAATGTCTGCTAGTGCTAATACACCTTGACCTACTGCACCAGTTAATTCTTGTGCTGTTAAACCTGCAAATTGTGTAGTAACTGCTTTGTCCACTGCTGTTGCAATAGAATTGCCCATGATACGGCCCATATCAGCAGTATCAATACCACCTAGGTCTCTTAAAATTGTGCGACTTGCATGTAAGTCTAACGCAATAGTTTTCTTTGTGTTTGTTGGTAGTTTTGAAGCAAAATCAACACCTGGGTCTGTTTCACCACCTGCGGCTGATACTGTGATTGCTTCTACTGATCCCATTAATGGAACTTGAGCACTTGCACTTCCGTCTGGAACAACAATATTTGGAACGATTGCACCCGGAATGTATAAACTTGATTCCTGTGCTGCGTATACTGTGGCAGCCTTTACAGGGACCACCATTGAATCTAGGTTAATACCTGATCCATATTCATTAACATATGCCATTTAAATTTCTCCTATTGGCTAATAATTATAATTGACCAAGCCTTTTTGCTTCGCCATAAATTTTTCTATGATCTGGATTGTTCATATCCAAATCTGCCAAATTCAACTTTGCACTCTTTTGTGGTGCTAAATTGCTTTGACTTCCTAGGCCGCCTGGAGTTGCAGCTTTAAAGTGTGGATTTGCATCAATAAAATCATTTACCAATGAATCTACACTGTATGGGTCACCTGAGTCAGTGTATTTAGGTTGTCCGTTTGTGTCTGTAATTTCTACACTGCCATCTTCGCCTAAACGAATTTGGTTTTTAAGCAAACTTACTACCTGTTCTGCATTAATGGCTCCGCTTTTATTTGCGGCACTTAATAATGCGCCATCAACTTTTACGCTTGTGAGTTCTGAGCGTAATTGTTCAATGGCTGAGTCCTTTTTTGATACTGTTTCTTTTAAAACAGTCTCGAACTCGCCTCTTGCTTTTTGAGCCTCCAATTTCTTTGCTTCTTGTTCCGCAGTTAGTTTGCGATAATGATCAACATCAACGCCATCAAACTTTCGTTCAAGAGCACGCCTTTGCTTTGCTAGACGATCTTCAACAACTTTGTCCAATTGTTCTTGTGAGAATGTTTTGGATAAATTTGTGTCTTCTACCTGATTTTCAACATCTGTTGCGGCTTCAGTTGCCTCATCCACTAAGTTAGTGTCATTCATAAAATAGTTCTCCTGTGCATTTATTTATGCTTTGTAAAAACATCGCAGTTCTTGTAAGCAAGCCTTCTGCAATACCCTTCGTTTAATAGTGTTTCCACTATGATGTTGTTTGCATTAAATTCAAAACAGATTGTGTCCATTTTTAAGAACTGTTCAGCATAATGACTAAACAAATATTCTACTTCTTTAATTCCAAACCTTACACTGTCATAAGCAGTGAAGTCTATATGAGTAAGATCTCTTGTATGAGCTACCCGAATTCTGTCTGTTAAACCCCAACTTTTTATATTGGCTTTAACTATTTTTGCATACCAATCTTCAAATTCAATTATGTCAACGCTCTCGTGTTTAGCTAACAATGTTCTAGCTGAACATCCATATGAACTACAAATATCAAGTGCAGCAGTGCCGTTTACTTTGCCCCATAATGTTGCTATTCCTCTTTGTTTCGGATGGAACATCATGCCGCGTTGTATAATACCAGGTGTAGTCATTTTACCATCCAATATCCAAAATTTATCTTTAAATGGACTTGGCATACGCTTCATACAAATAACTTCAATGCCTTGTTTAGCGGCTCTAACTGCTTTCCAATATTCAGCGTCAGCTTCACAGTGTAATCCATGTTCAGCCATTAACGCCTTCATTGTTGAGTAACTGTTGCTTTGCACTATCAATGTCTGCTTGACTTATTTCTGAGTGTAAGTCTAGTATTTGTTGATCAGTGAGACCTTCCATAATCATTTCTTGTATGTGAGCACTACGATTCTCTGGTGTAGTTGTGTCATGTTCTAACACATCACCTGAAATGTTTTCTAGTAATTCACCAAGTTCGTCTGCATCTTCAACTAATGCTCTTGCAATACCTGCCTGCACAACTTTTGCTAGTAGTGGATTGCTTACGCCAATCTCCATTGCTAGTTTTAAGTTCATTAGGTCTTGTGTTCTATCTCTTGTATCAAAACTGTCAGGATATACAACTTCACCATCCCAAGCAGTGCCTTCCCATAAACACCATAGTCTCCATATCTGTTCCTCTGCCAGGGACAAATTTGAAGCCTTATCTGCTAACAAACTGTTGAGTGCTTTTTGCTCAATCATCATTGCTACGCCACTTCGTGCAGTTTTTTGTCCGCTTACACTATCCAAGTGTGTCATTTTTTCAATAGCTACAACTTTTCTGTCAATAGTGTCTAGTAGTGTGGATATATTCTGGCCCGATGGTGTCAGCAAGTATGGCTTTAAACCGCTATCCAAGTTTTCATCCATTGTAACAATAGCACCAGCACCAGCACTTGCTTCTGTGCTTTGTGTCTTAACCAATGTTGGGTGGTTACTAAGTTTAATTAACTGATTGATTTCTGAATAGTCTGTGTATATACTTCTGTTTAAGTCAGCTACATCCGCGATATCACTTACGCCCACATTATGTTTCCATGTGCGGTTATTGTATAATACTACAATTGGTATTTCTCCAATTGTGTTTGGTGTTTCTGTAATTACACTTACAACTTTTGAGTCTTTTTGTGCTCTTAGTCGCATTGTGTTTTCTCTTGTGTATACAATAAAGTCTGTATACTCTTCGGTTTTATTTTCAATTGCTTTTAAGTATGTCATTACCATGTGTCCATTGGCTTGTCTTTGATACTGCCAATCAATAACATTTTCTGGTGATAACAAACTTATATAAGGTCGTATGCCTTGTCCTAATTCTTCTGCTCTTGTAGTAGCATTTGATTCTGGCTTGTCTACTGCAATAAACACACATCCATACACACTTGCCCATTTGCCCGCTTCACGCATAAATGCGTTAAAACTTCTACCATCTAAATCAGCATCTGCTAGGAAACTATCTAAATTTGGATTGTTTTCTATATTGCCATAATCACGCTCAATGTTACTACCGTATATAAAACTTGAATATGAATCAATAGTTCTTCTACAATGGTTCTCTAAGGGTGTTTCTCTTATTCTTTGTCCATACTCTTGACTTGTTTCTAAAACATATGGAAACAAGTATTCACCATTTAAGTATTCTGTGCCACCTTGGTAACTGTCTGCGTAAAAGCGATAACGCTCAATATTCGCTGCGTAGTCGGGGTGGACTTCTTTAAGTTGGTCTTTACTAAACATTATTTTTCCTCACTATTATTTATACTACCCAAATCTACGCATGGGCGGTGCATTTATAGCCCATCGTGCTGGTTCGACCCGCGGTGGTTGTATCTTTGTTATAGGATATAGATACTCAACCATGTATCCTAGTGCGTCGGGCATGTGATCCAACCCACTGTGCTTATCCGGTTCATTACTACCTTCACGGTAAGATAGTTTTGTTAAGCAATTTTGTAAACTTTTGCATTGTGGAGCAATCTTTAGTTTGCCACTGCTAAATGCACTGTTTACACTGTTAATTCTGTCCTTTACAGGAGGATGGCTTCTTCTAACATGCACATTGAATCCTGCATTTGATAATATTTTATGATCTGTTGTTATGCTACTTGTTTTTCTGGCACTGCCTGCAGGATCTGGAAACACATGCACTCTACAATTAGGATAACGCAGCTTTATTTCATCACACATTTCAAATGTGTTTGAATTACGCAATTCTATTTCATCAAATACATGCAAGCCTGTTTTGTCTTGACTTGCAATTACAGCACTTCCTGGGTCCACATTAAAATCCATTCCTATGCATATTTCTTTTGGTGTTTGTTCAGCAAATCTTGCCACACAGTTTTCATCGAATGCATAGTAAATAATTCCAACATAATCGACCCAATCTGCTAAAAATTCACTCTTAAATGTGCGTTCATCCATGTCACGGCGTGCATCTTCTATTTCTTCTGCAGGAACATTACCACCGTCAAGTGTTGTAAACTTGTAACTACTCCAATTATCAGTGTTTCTTCCATGCATAAACATGTCGTAAAAATGATTTTTGCCTTTGGGTGATCCAATCCACATAGCGTGTCCGCCTTTGTCAGCCATAGCAGGACGCATTACTGTCCATATACCTGGATCCATATCAGCATACTCATCAAATATTACAATACCACTAACAAATATACCTCTAAGACTGTCAGGATTATCAGCACCTCTACAAAATATTTTGGCACCATTAACTAATTCTATACGCATGTCTGTTTCATTAATTTTCTTAATCCAACGCAGTTCTGCTAGTCTTTCTTTGAGTGGTTCCCAAGCAATAGCACGGGCCATTCTGTATGTGGGCGCAATATAATAATTAGTAGTCTTTGGTGTTCTTGCAAAATAACACAATTCACGAATTGCTAAAAAACTTTTGCCAAATCTTCTTCCGGCTGCTACCAATCTAAAACGATTTGTATCTTTTGCTACTGTTTGTTGTGGCTTAGTTAGTTGCATCTTCTACCCAGGGTAACGGTGCGTTTTCATCACTGTCAATTAATCCATTATCGCTCATGCCCAACAAGTTCTTTGCTAGAAATATTTGCACACTTGCATTATGATTTTCACAAGCATTTCTAAACATTGCTCGTCTTAGTTTTATCTTACCATTTGCATATCCAATATCAAGTGCATCTTGAGCGTTGCGTTTGATAGTGTCTGTGCTACAACCAAATATGTAACTAATTTCTTTTAGTGTGCATTGTAATTCTGCGAGCTTTTTTATTTGTTCTTTGTCCAGTTCAATTTTTGGACGCCCGCCTTTGTTTTGTGTAGGAACGGTCTCTACTGTCATAGTTTTATCCTTTATAGACTTCTATTTTTTACACTAACACGAAAGTTTCGCTTGTCTGTGTAATTGTCGCTGGTTACTATTGTGCATTCAACTGTGTAAATGTTTCCAACAGTGCCTGCACTAATGTTTGCAGTTGTTTTTGTTGTGCTTGTAACTGCACTTGTGTCAATAGTCAATGGACTTGCATCTCCGCTTATTGCAACAATATTCCAAGTTGCACTAGTAAGTGATGATCCACTTGGTAGATAATTAACCCAATCTAAACTATAGTCTAATATACTAACTGGGTCTTTTTCTATATAGACACCTTTGTTATCTCTAAGATAGCCTGTAAGCGTGGCCATTTAACTCTCCTCAAATAATTTTTGTATTCTTGTTTCACTTGGCACTAATTTAACTCTTGTTTCTGGTAATACTACAAATGCTCTTGTTTCACTGTCTACGAAGTATGTGCGTCTTGGATCGCTACCACGGATTAAACTACCTAAAGCAGTTGCACCCAATACTAAATCACCTGTTGCACTAGCACTTGCAATTACTAATACTGCACTACCTGTAGCACCTAGTTCAATACCAGCAGTGCTTACACCTGTTACAGTTACACTTGCAGTTACACTAGCATCTAATACAATGCCAGCAGTTGCACTTGCTTGATCCTGGTCAAATCCTGCCGCACTAGCGCCTAGCACCAATGCTGCGGTTGCACTACCAAGTTTAAACAATTCAGCAGTTGCACTAGCACCTACTACTATGCCAGCAGTTCCACTACCGCTAAGTAAAAATCCAGCACTGCTATCAAACGCAGTAACTATGTTTGCAGTTGCAGTTCCAAATTGGCGTAAACCAGCGGATGCACTTGCTCCTACAACAATATCACTTTGTATACCACCATCCCAATTGCTAAATGGCCAGCCTGCCCATGTGCCACTATCTGCCCAAGTTGTTGCACCACCATGCACAGTTTGTCCACTATTAGCACTAGCACTAAAGCCAACACTAATAACAGGTGCATGTATGATATAATCACCCTGGTCTAGTAAGTAGTCTTCGGTTACATAATCAGTAACGCTGCCATTAACAGTTGCCATAATATTTTACGACAATGTAATAGTCAAGTTACTTGCGTTAATTACGAATGTATCACCGTTTGAAACAACTTTTGGACTGTCCAATGCACTATGCGCCAATAAGTCACCGCCACTACTTGCGTTGTATACGGCTACATATGCTACTGTGCCCCAATCACTTCCTGCAGTTGTAAAAGTTACTGCACCACTGTTTGTTGTTGCAAACTTAACACCACTAGTCGTTGCACTAGAAAATGTTACAGTTCGCCTTGTATAGTTTGTCCCACTTACTTCTGTGCCTGTTCCGGCATCTGTTGGGTCTGTTAAATAAAGTGCCACATACCACGCGGTTGGGCGTGTCACACTTCCTGCGGTGAAGAAAAAGTTTAATCCATTTTCTTCTAACCAATTGCCTGCTGCTGACATATTATATCTCTCCTTCTGTTTTTAAGATATCTGTTTATGATAGTTTAGTTACACGGAAATTCCAATCCGTGCTAAATGTTCCGTCTGTGTTGAATACTGCAAACTTAAATTTGTCTGTGCCATTGCTTGTAAAATAAGCCAACATACTTGCACCTGTTCTGCCTTCGCAGAAAGTTTCAATGACTGTTTGAGGACTAGCGTCAATGTTGTAAAATCCAGACTCAATACTGTCTGGATCATTACTTGCTGGATTACCAAGTGCAGTCATCCTCATTCCTGCAAATAATATTTCATATGTGCCACTTGCAAATACCATTTCGTCACTGTTTGTTCCGCCTACAGTTACTAAACTGCCTGTGTCAATTACTTCACTTATTGCATATGGATTACGAAAACTACCTGCAATATTTTCAGTGCTTAATGGTGAGCCTGTAATTGACAGTATTGCAATACTGCTACCTTGTCCACCACCACCGGTGCTTACTGTAGCGTTTACCCATTTTGAATTTGCACTGTCATACTGTAACAGTTGTTCATTTTGTGGACTACTAATGTCTACATTGCCAAATTCATTTTTGATTGCGTTGGCATTTTCAATATTTAATTTTATTTGTGGACGAGCTAGATTAGGATTATCTGTGCCTGCGTCTAAGTCCGTTGTTGTTGCATCTACTGTTGGCCAAGCCATTTATTTCTCCTTAGTGTAAATCTACCCATGCACCGTTGGCATAAACTTGTAATTTGTCTGTGGTTGTATTGAATAAAACACTACCTTGTGTTACTGTGCCTAAAGCATTTCTCTCTGTGGTTGTATACAGTGGCATTTCAACTAATTTATTAAGTTGAATTCTTTGAGTTCCGCCTGGCATACTAACTTGTGCGGCTGCAGTTCCAAAACTAACATTACCATTTGATATAACATTAATTGACCCAAGTCCATCACTGCTAATTTCTAAATCGTTTGCACTAGCAGCACCTTGAGCTGGAAGGAATCGTATTGTTTCGCTAGTAGCGTTTGTTTTGAATCTTACACTACCACCGTTTGAATCAAAGTCGGTTTGCTTGCCTGTAAATGTAATATTGGCTCTTGCACCTGTTTGATCTATTGCATCAATTTGTCCACCTACTGCATCTGTGTTGATACCAATAAGTTGTAGTTTCATACTGTCATTGCCAGTATCTAGGATTTTTAATTCAGCTTGTGTGCTACCTGTTGGCTTTATAGTAATATCCTGAGTTGAATCTGTAAGGTCATTGCCTGCTAGATTACCATTAAAACTACTACCACTAACAGTTGCAAAACTTAAATTGCCACTACCATCTGTTTTTAGCACCTGATCAGCACTACCATCACTGGTTGGATAGTTTAATCCACTCAGTATTGCTGGACCATCATTTTGTAGTTTGGCTGTGCTTGAGTTTGATTTGAAACTCCAATGATTGCTTGAACCAAAGTTAGTGGCATTGCCAATTGGATTTTCATATTGATAACCAATAAAGTCTGTTACTGTTTGACTTGCACTTTGTTTATAAGCCTGCACACTAACACCAACACCATTTGTTACAGTAAGCGTTTGGCTACCTGTATACTGTGGCACAATTGATAGCGTGTTACTGTCTGTTACAGTTGCGGCGTTACTTGCATGGTTGTTGCTTACATTTGAAGTCATCCACTGTCCGTGATGTCCACTACCAAAACCTGATGCAGTTAAGTCAAAGCCATCTGTAATTAAGTTACCTTCAGTGAAGTTGTGTCTAATACGCCCACCGTTACCACTTTGGTCAGCATCTAATTGAACACTTGCAGCTCTAATGTTTGTGTATATTCTATCTGATTGGTTTGTATCAATAACACTTACTGTTGCTGGACCATGTGCTCTACCAGCGTTAGTTCCACCAAATGCATCAAAGCCTGAGCTTGTAGGATCTGCTGGAGCACCTATAATTTGATAGTTGCGACTTGCATCTGTAATGTTTTGTCCATTTTGATCTAATGTGCCACCTAGTTGAGGTGTTGTATCGTCTACAACTGCGGCTATGCCACTACCACCTGAGTTGGTAACAAAACTTAATTGTCCACTACCATTTGTTTGTAGTATTTGTCCACTAGTGCCATCTGCAGCGGGCCAGTTTAAACTGTTTAAACTAAGTGTGCCTGCGTTTGTTGTAATGTTTAGATTGTCACCGTTGTTAAGTGTGCTAATACTACTATCACTAATAAGCACATCTTTAATTGTGTGGTTGTAGTAACTTACAACTTCGCCACTTGCTTTAACTATAAATTTGTTGTCGTTGCTTTTGTCTGCTACACTGAGGATTGCCAAACTACCATATGTGCCACTGTCACTGTTACCTGCTTTTATACGCAAGCCTAAACCACTATTGTCGTCGTTGACAATGGTTAAACTGTAATCACTGTGTGTTTGATCCATAAGTGTTTTGTTTATTTTTACATCACCTAGTGCGTTTGTAACTGTATTGTTGTTTGTATCAAGTGTGCCACCTAGTTGAGGTGTTGTGTCTTCTACAATGTTAAGCAAATAGTTACTGTCATTTGTCCATTGCGAAATGTTACCTGTTTTATTTGTAAACGCACTAGCACTTACTTCACTTACTAGAGTCGAGCTGGCGCCTGTTGGTAATAACATAGTATTGGTTATGCCAGCACTATGTGGTTGTGCTTTTATTATTTGTCCATGACTGTTAGCATGACAGTTTAATTGAATTTGACCTTCAACACTACTACCATTGCCTTTTACTTCTAAAATTTGTGTAGCTGGGTCAACAATTAAGTTACCGCTAGCCGTTGTAATCGCACCACTCATAGCGCCTCCGGCTAATGGTAGTTTGGTTGCATCAGCTGTATCTACATATGTTTTTGTTGCAGCATCTTGAGCGGCAGTTGGATCTCCTACGCCAGTCACTTTGTTAGTGCCTAGTGCTAGATCGCCTGTTAGTGCTATACTACCGTCTTTTTCTAATTTGTCTGTGTTTAAGTTAGTCCAGTTTGCATCAGCTTCATTGTGGGAAAGCGGACTACCCTTCCCTGCTCGCGTTACTATAGTGCTCACGCTGTTCTCCTTTTAGGAATCTTTTGTTATAACAACTTTATTTATGCCAAAAAAAACCCCCTACTGCAGGTGTGCTACAATAGAGGGCTAAAACGACATTTGGGTAACAACTTTGCTGGAGACAAAAACCCATGTCATACAGTTAGGGAAAATACATCAACTGTAGAATACCGCGAGGTAAATGTTAATGTATGTAGGCTAAACAAACAATCAACCTAACTGCTTGTTACAAGTTCAGGATAAATTGCTAAAATGAAGATAAAAACAATTTGTTGTAACAGTTTTATTTATACAGTTTAAGGGACTGTATAAATTCTTAACTTGCTTTAATATAACACTGTATATAGTCTGAGTCAACCTTTATTATGCGGCAATGCCCATTTCTTTTAGTCCACCACCTATACAAGCAAAGCCGTGTCCTTTTTTAACAAACAATGTATCACCAAATTCAAAATACCAAACACTACCTTCATTTAACGAGTTATACACATTTGTTACCCAGGCTTCGTTAGCATCTTGTTGATACTTTGGTAAGTTAAACCAACCTGCAACTTCTCCAATGTCATTGATTGTCATTATTGGATTAGCATCTGGTTCCATTGCTTTAGCAATTACTTCTTGCATATGAGCACTGTTAAGAAACACATCTAAAGTTGTTCTATTACTCTCTGTTAATTTGATGTTGTTTATTTCATTGTCACTTAGTGTTTCAAAGTGTTCTTTTGCTTCTTGGATTGACACTTTGTTTACTTTTGCAAACAATTTAATTTTTCTTCTTTTTTCTGTTCTATTCATTTTGTAGTCTCCGTTTTGTTGTTGTTTTCTAACTATACTTTATAATAACACTTATATAGTATGCGTCAACCTTTTTTATAATGTCCAAATAGGCTCATCTTTGCTGTATGCACTCCACGGAGTAAAGTTGTGTGCAACTGTTAAACTGTCTAATTTAGCACAGTAAACACCACCATTTGAACCATTCCAATGGTCATCTATTTTAATTGTAGTGTTAGCATTGAAGTTGTCTAAATTGGGCATGGGCATACGAATAAGAGGAATTAGTGC
>Ga0209535_1002282_pt1 | contig 12484 bp, 16 predicted proteins | sample LinPmetageLP28_FD_184041 | JGI IMG/M metagenome (GOLD analysis project Ga0209535, IMG submission 184041) | Marine viral communities from the Pacific Ocean - LP-28 (SPAdes) (version 2) | ecosystem: Environmental > Aquatic > Marine > Oceanic | place: Pacific Ocean | collected 2009-08-22
ATGCACTATGAGTACGGGATAGACCTCATCTCGACAGCGGACTCACACTATTACTCCCCTGACGCTTGGAAGGATCGTGAGTTGTACAAGCGCCTCGGGTTCTTAGGTAGGAAAGTCGAGTGGTTGAGTGAAGAATTGCCCATTGATGTTGAGGAGATTGGGTATGAACTATACCCTAAGAACGGACAACAAATGTGGGAGAGTTACAAGAAGTACTCAGCAGAAGCGGGTGTTGAATATGATGACGATTTGGTGCTCAAGTCGATTACTAGTACATACGACATCGCTCACGATCTAATAGATGAATTTATGCCAGACAATACTGTACGACTTCCTGATTTTGTTGTGCCCGATGGACAGTCTGCCGGTCAAGCATTAGCAGTCTTGTGCGTAGCCGGCGCTAAAGAGAAAGGGTTTCATGACAATAACGAGTATATAGAGAGACTTAAGTATGAAGTCAATGTGATTGAGGAGCGTGGGTTTAGCAAGTATTTCTTGACTATGAAGAAGATTGCAGAAGAGGCAACGAGAATGCAACTCACAGCGCCAGGAAGAGGTTCTGCGGCGGGTTCTCTGGTTGCCTATGCCTTAGGTATCACTCAAATTGATCCGATTCGTTACGGACTCCAATTTGAGCGTTTTATGACAAAAGGTGGCACGGGATATCCCGATATCGATTATGACGTCTCCGACCCGATGGTCCTGAAAGAAAAACTTATTGAAGAGTGGGGCGACAACGTCGTAGTGCCAATAACGAACTGGAACACGCTACAGTTGAGGTCTCTCGTAAAGGATATATCAAAGTTTTATAAGATAGAATTTTCTGAGGTTAATGCGGTCACGAATAAGATGGTTTACGAGGCGACACCCCTCGCTAAAAAGGCACATGGTATAACTGCTGGTGTGTATAATCCCACATTTGAAGAACTAATGCAGTACTCTGAGTCCTTGCAGAAGTTTTTGGAGAAATATCCAGAAGTCGAGACTCACGTGAATATGCTCTATGGACAGACTAGGTCTGCATCTAGACATGCTGGCGGCGTCGTTATTGGGGAGAACCTGAATGAGTGGATGCCTCTTATCAACTCCGGCGGCGTACGACAAACCCCCTGGTCGGAGGGTCAAAACGTTCGACACCTTGAACCCATGGGTTTTATCAAATTTGATATTCTCGGATTAGCATCCTTGAGAATGATGGAAGATGCAATTAGGCACATACTTGTGCGATATGAGAATATCGAAAATCCTACATTTGAGGACATAAAATCTTTTTATGAGACCAATTTGCATCCAGAGAGAATTGATCTGGCGGACGATGCGGTATGGAAAAACGTATTTCATGAAGGTAAGTGGGCAGGTATTTTTCAATTTACCGAAGGTGGTGCTCAATCTTTCTGTAAGCACGCTAAACCAAACAACATCACAGACCTAGCGGCGATCACGTCGATCTATCGTCCAGGACCACTGTCAGCAGGTGTGGATAAGATGTACATAGGAGCGAAAGAAAATCCGGGAGATGTGGAATATTTGAGTGACGAGGTGCGTGACATAACCTCTGAAACTTATGGATTTCTCATCTTTCAGGAGCAGATCGCCATGCTTGCCCACAAACTTGGCAAAAACCTGTCCCTAGATGAGGGCAACAAATTACGTAAGTTGCTCACCAAGAAGGGAACTGGTGCCGTGCAACAAGAAAAGGATAAGATCTACGATAAGTTTCGTAGAGGATGCATAGAGAAGGGGTTGAAGCAGCATGAAGCGAAAGAGTTGTGGGAAAAGTTTGAATATTTTTCTGGATATGGTTTCAACAAGTCTCACGCTGTTTCCTATTGCGTGCTGTCTTATCAGTGTGCTTATCTTCTTAACTATTATCCTGAATGCTGGCTGGCGGCATTTTTAGATAAGGAACCGGACAAGAGAAAGGAGCGAGCAATCAATGTCGCAAAGTCGTACGGGTATAAGATTGAACCATTAAACGTTAATACATCCGGGGTTAGATGGGAGATCAGCAAGGATGGAAAGACTCTTATACAACCCTTATCTTCTATTAAAGGTCTTGGGTCTACTGCCATTGCGCAAATTATTGAAAATAGACCGTTCGATACAGTGGAGGAGTTTCTTTTTAACGAGAACATCATATACTCTAAGTTAAATAAGAAAGCAGTCAATGCGCTTACGTTAAGTCAGGCACTCAACTGCCTTATGGATCAACGATTTTCAGGACTGAAGCACTTCTGGTCTGCAGTTGCAGTCGAACGTCCAAGGAAGGAGAAGAACTTGCTTGAAAACATTGAACGCTTTGAACCTGAGGGTGATTTTACTGAGTCCGAGAAGTTGCAACACCTTGTTAACTTAGTGGGTGTTTTTCCTGTCAGTTCAGTCGTCGACGAAGCGTTACAACGTCGACTTGATGAAATGATGATACCCCCCATTTCGGAGTTTGATCAAGAACTGCAGGTTTGTTGGTTTATTCCAAGAGAAGTCTTGCAAAAGAAAACAAAAAATGGTAAACTGTTTTATCTGGTAAAGGTGATAGACACCAACTCAGAAGAAAATACGATTAAGTGTTGGGGCGTAGACCCCAGCAAGGATAAAATTTATATAAATAGACCTTATATGGCCAGGTTAAACTGGGACGCTCAGTGGGGATTTAGCACGAGGTCTGTTAGAAAAATGTTTAAGATATTAGCATAGGAGGAAATACAATGGCTAAACTTACTGGACTGTCGGCAAAGATTATGTCCGACCAATATAGAACTGCACTTGCAAGCATGGGTTATGCGTTTTTCGAAAACGGTGACTACAATTTAAATATCGTCGGTGTACGAAACGACTCTGGCGACGCAACAAAGTTTGATGACTTTATTAATCTTTTGTATAAGGTAGATGGCGAGTGGGTGTGTGACATCTACCCAGCGACAACAGAACCTGGTATGAATATTCTCAAGCGCCCAATCAACTCAAAGGGCACAGCGATCCTAGTTCCAGGGCAGTATCGTTCGACATATAAGATCGATACCCATGGAGGTAAACGAAAGTACACTGCACTCTGCCAGCGCTCTGGTAAGGTACGTGTGTGGCGAGACGATAATAGGGACTCTACGCCAGACTATGTGGGACCAGAAGACGAGGGCATGTACGGCATCAACATTCACCGACAGTTCGGTTCAGACGAGCGAGAGTATACCGGCGGAGTATCGGCAGGATGTCAGGTGTTTCAGAGCAGCAAGGACTTCTATGAGTTCATGGACACTTGCAACAAGTCTGCTGACAAGTGGGGCAACTCATTTACATATACTTTAGTGAGCGAGCAAGATCTCAACCCAAGCGTTTGTTAGTGCGACACCGCACGAAAGGAAAAAAACATGTTTAACAACAATGAATTGTTAGATATTCAGGTAAGAACCATACAAAGTTATATTCCTGAAAAGATTAGTTTTCGTGGAAAAGAAACAAAACTATCTGAAAAGGAAAAACTTGCTGCTGGTAGAGCAATATGGTACATTGTAAAGAAAGGATATGGCATATCCACTGCCACAACTAGAGCATCAGGATCTTTCAAAGTTAATACAACTAAAGTGGAGAGAGCGACACGTATGGTTTTTCCGAGTAACTACTTTCAAAACTTTCAAAAAAGTAAAAACACAGAACATATCAAAAAGATAAGCGAGGATACATGACAGAAAAGAATAGAACAATATTTTGTGATATAGATGGTACGATTTTCAAGTATAGAAAGTTTGAGACACTTAAGACTACGAAACCAGTCATGACTCCAGGAGCACTGGAGAAGTTGAAGAAGTGGAAAAGAGAGGGGTGTATGATTGTTTTCACCACCGCCCGACCTGAGGAACTTCGTAACCACACGGTAAAGGAACTACTTTTGAGTGATGTACCGTGGGACAAACTACTGATGGGTATCGAGAGAGGTCCCAGGTATTTGATTAATGACATGGACCCAGCAAAAAAAGGGTATCGTGCAATTGCATTTAATGTTGAGAGAGATAAGGGACTTAAACGAGTGGTTGTAGGAGCAACAGAGGAGATAGTCAAATGAGCGAAGTAAACGTATACAGAGTTCGACCCGAGGCAAAGATGCCCTTGAGAGCACACCAGACTGACGCTGGAATGGACTTCTTTTTCTGTCCTGTCGAGGGTGCCGCAGCAAGGGTTAAACCGGGAAGCAGCATCTTGTTGGAAACAGGAATCAAGATGGAGGTACCACGTGGATGCATGTTACAAATAATGAACAAGTCTGGCATAGCGACAAAGACCCAGTTGATTACTGGTGCTTGTGTCGTCGACGAAGGTTACGACGGGGAGATATTTGTAAACCTGCAGAACGTAGGCAAAAACATTCAGTATATTGAACCTGGGCAAAAAATCGCCCAGGGAGTTTTTGTGAGAATTGAACAACCGTCATTACGAGAGGTCGAAGAAGACAGAGTGTACTCATCCGCCACTTCCCGAGGCGACGGCGGATTTGGATCCACGGGTTTGTGATGGGGGCGTCTAGAAAGATCAGAAGGTCGAAACAAAAGCAGTCCAAGAAAGATATGAAGCGGACATTGAACCTTTTCGACAAAATACCAGACCACTGCTTGACGTGCTTCGAACCATATGATCGATCTAACAAAGAGCAAGCGATGACCTGGAATGTAGTGGTGAGGGAGAAAGAAGATAAGGTAAATCTTTACTGCCCAACTTGTTGGGAATCAGCAACTAAGTTCGTAAAAGATCTGCAAGAGGAGGTGCGCAATGAGAAGACCGACGCATAGTTTTGACGACGTGCTTTTGGCACCCCAATTTAGCGACATCGAGTCTAGGTCTGAAGTTGATATCTCCAGAAGTATTCGTAACCGCCAATACCAACTGCCTATTATATCTAGTCCGATGGATACGGTCACAGGTGCAGAAATGGCAGCAACGCTAGGGGAACTTGGCGGACTTGCCGTGACGCATAGATACTGCTCAATACTCGAACAGGCGCAAATGACACCACTTAATGCTGCGGCCGCCATCGGCGCCAGTGGAGATTATATGGAGAGGGTCGCCCATTTGCATGAACAATCGAAAGTCACCATCTTTTGTTTGGACGTCGCCCACGGACACCACAGTTTGGTTGAGAGGGCACTGAAATCGTTAAGGGATAAGTATGGTGAGGAGATAACCATAATCGCCGGCAATGTCGCAACACCAAAAGGGTACAGGGCACTTTCAGACTGGGGCGCAGACGCCGTACGAGTTGGTATCGGTGGAGGATCCATATGTTCAACTAGAATACAGACAGGACACGGGGTTCCAACTTTTGAGTCCGTACTAACTTGTGGATATGAGGATGGAGTGCCTATCATTGCAGACGGCGGAATCAAGACTGCAGGTGATGTCGTCAAAGCACTTGCCGCAGGCGCAGATTTTGTGATGTTGGGGTCAATGCTCGCAGGCACGGACCAGAGTCCCGGTGAGACCTTCAGCGGCAGTGATGGTAAAAAGTATAAGGTCTACAGGGGCATGGCAAGCGTAGAAGCACAAACAGATTGGAGAGGCGAAGCAAGGTCTTTGGAAGGTATATCAACGACGATCCCGTACAAAGGTTCTGTTATTGATATAATAAATGATCTGACACAGAACATCCGATCGGGATTATCTTACAGCGGCGCAAGAAACATAACTCAATTGCAAGCACGTGCAGAGTTTATCGTACAAACTTCAGCATCTCAAGTGGAGAGCAGTACGCACATTCTGGGGGCAAGATGAACTACCGAGGCGGTTATGGTCAGGACGAGAAGGCGATCATGTTTTCGGACACAGATAAGCGTCACGCAGATCTGGTAGTCAGACTGAGAAGGGATGGGTTGTCAAAAACTCAGTTTTTTCGAGCAGTCATAACAGGGTATATAAGTAACGATCCCAATCTAATATCTTTCGTGACAGAGATAAAAGAAAGGAGTGCTAGATTGGGTAAAAGGAAGATCGCAAAGGCGAAAGAAGACGTGCAGGAAGGCAACCAGATCTTACAAGACTTGGGACTGACTGAGTGCGACATCGATTTTGTTTTTGATTTAATTGAGAGAGGAGAAGACGATACCTAATGAGCGAATTGCCAAAGTGCGCACGACTGTGTAAAGAATTGAAGACGGATTGCCCGAATGGAGACTGTAGGAAGTGGATCGATTATCCGGACGAATACAATTGCAGCCTGGTGTCAATCGAGGAAAAAGGCAAAGGTGGTTGCGACAAAGGGTTGACCCTGCATGAGGTTGCAGACCGCTTACAGATCAATTATTTGAAGGTGAGACAGATAGAAATCAATGCTTTAAGGAAACTTACTCACAAAAAGAACCTTAAACAGTTTGTAGAATAATTTAACTATTCTTTTTCATACTGTTTATTCTATTTATTATTGTTAACAAAAATACTATTTTTCTAAAAGGAGAAAGACATGTCTAATAGAACAAAGAAAGCACTCTTGAATGAGGCAACTACAAGAAGGTTTTGGCAAATTGCCGGACTGAGACCAATTCACGAGAAAGCGTACGTTTTCGACGAGGGTGAAGAACTCGAAGAGAACGAAGAACTCGAAGAGAACGAAGACCTCGACGAGATGCGAGCGTCCAAGGAAGACGAAGAGGGTCGCAAAAAAATGGAAGAAGATACCGAGGATCTTGAAGAGATGCGTTACGCTGCTGAAGACGAGATGGAAGCAGAAGAAGCACCAGGTGAAGATGAGATGGAGATGGAACCAGAAATGGAAGAAGAACCTCTTGACGCACCAGAAGAAGGTGGAGACATGGAAGACATCGAGGTTGATGTTCCAGAGGGCGACGTTGCTTCATTGAGAACTGCTCGTGACATCTTAGACCAGATCCTGTCTGCTGTCGAGGGTGAAGGTTCGGAGGAACCAGAGATGGACGAAGAACCAGGACTTGAGGATGAAGAACCAGAAATGGAAGAAGAACCTGAGGAACTGGCAGAGACTGAGAGTCTCTCCGAGATGGATCAAGAAGAGTTGGAAGAAGTTGCTGAGAGAATTGCAGCAAGAGTTGCCAAGCGCATCGCAGAGTCCATCAAACTATAAAAGACTGACTTTATACTTGACTTCCTGGAAAGGAATTGATATATTAAGAGTATGGAAATGTTACCTTCACTAATGTGGTTTATTGCCGGCGCCTCACTATCTTTAATATTGAGGCGTCTGGTCCACGCCAACGAGCAAAGAAAGATCTTTGTGTCGATCATCGCAAGTTATATACCAATCATATTAAGAACAAGAAAGCAATTAGAATCTGCCCTTAAAACGAAGGAGGAATGGTTAGAGGAGGTTGGACTGTCGAAAGAAGAGTCCGCCAATCAATGCGCTCCCGAAAGGGAATTAATAAAGAACTGGGATTTGATAACGACTTCAATACTGGTCGGATCAATCCCCAGGAAGTATCACAAGTATTTAGAATTACGGAAAGGATCAAGCAAATCATGAATATTACTGCTTGGAGACAGACTAAGAACGACGATAAGTCGGTTGTATGTAGAATACAAGTGTCCTACAAAGACGGACGTAAGATCAAACCAGTCATCAATGTACTGAAAGATTGGAAAGAGTGTGCGGAAGGTTTTTCGCCTGTAAGCAAAGAGACAATACTGATATTCCAAATGGCGTTCAAGAGTGACGTAAAATGGAAATCTTTTTTAAGGAAATTCCCATATAGAATCGTAGAGAGAACACCTACTGATAAGGAGAGAGTTTATAATGCCAAAAAAGTCATCTGATAAGAAGAAGAAGGGCGAGTCGCTTCCGACTGACGTCACCAAGACCGTCTCTGAGGAGTTGGGGCAACCCTTGTACATCATCAACAACATCGGCGGACAGTCTGATGGCAAGGATGATATTCGTTCAATAAATTGCTATGGAGATATCAACGAGAGAATGGCCTCGGATGTAGTTCAGGCGATGTTGTATTTTAATCATACAAGGGAAGATGTCCTTGAGGCAGAGGACGGTACGGTAATGTCGGTCGTAAGACCGTTTAGGGTATACATATCTACACACGGCGGCGTAGTTTCTGATATGTTCTCTATTTTAGATGTAATGGAGATGATCAAGAGGGATTGCGATATTGAGACTGTTGGTATTGGTAAGGTCATGTCAGCAGGAGTGTTGATGCTTGCAAGTGGCACCAAAGGCATGAGAAAGATCGGCAGGAATTGCCGAGTCATGCTCCACAGCGTGATCAGTGGTCATCATGGATCCTTCCCTAATGTAGAGAACGAGATGAGGGAGACAAAAGAACTTCAAGATATGTATTTTGACTACCTCTGTTCGTGCACAAAACTGTCCAGACGCAAGATTAAAAAATTACTTTTAAACAACGTTGACGTCTATTTATCTGCAGGGGAAGCTATCAAATATGGGATTGCAGACGATTATTTATGAATAAAGAAGTACTACTAGAGCAACTGGTCGAAATGATGTCAGCAATCACAGAGGGCACTGTGAGGAATGTGAGGAATTGGTATTATGTTGACCCAACCAAGTACTCCTCAAGCAAACTGAAGAAGCTGATATTCCCAATCGTCGTCAATACTCTTGGAAAGTACAAGAACTATAGGAATCTTGAGGTATTGCAATCCGTGGCCAAAGGCAGAATCTTCGTCAAGCAAAACAAATCAACAGATGGGTTGGTTTTGAGGTTTTATTTTACCGAGAAAAAATACAGCGAGGAAGAGTTGATTTCTTTAATCGGAGATGCCAATAGGTTAGGCAACCCGAGACCAAAATTCTTTACGGGTGCGGTATTATTAGATGATGAAAACATAACCTTAACGGGTGTCAAACCAGGTAAGAGAATTAGATATTTGCGTACCGCTTCAGAGCAATCAGATGCCGTTGAGGAAGAATATCTTCACGACTTGAATAGGAAGATTGACGCTGTTGGGATAGGGATTGAAACACCTGGCACGATCATCATAGGCGACGAGAGGTTTGAGAATGTGGCAGGGTTCGTGAAGAATCCAGATCGCTGGGGCATATGTGATTTTTACGCTGTTCGAAGTTCGGGTGAAATTGTACCCGGATCCGGGATCTCACATAAAGCACCAACGTTTGAAGCGTATAAAAATCTTATTTCTAGTGATAAGAAGGACGCATCAGACTTCATGGAAGCAGCAATTAGGAAATGGCGTATAGACATACTGTTTTCCAAGGATGGACCGAAGCGGTCAACTGCTGGGTTCTACCGACCTATGAAGAATAGGTCTTCCAGCAGGGTTCCGATGATTTATGGGTCTGGGCCAACTTCAGCAGATTTTTTGGTGCTTGGAGAGTTCTCGGTTAAGAAGACTGGAGAGTCTGAAGTTACTATCTCTGCAGAGGGAATATACCAAAAACCCGAAACACCGTCAGGTGAATATGAACCTGCATTCCACAGTCGCTTCGGACCTGGAGGGTTCAAGGTGCCGTTCTCAGCGGAAGAGATTGCACAGATTAACTTTGTAAACCCTCCGGAAGGAGTTACCAAAGAGGATCATCTCAAGAGTATGGGAGTGAAGATAGAAACAGAAGAGGTCCATGGGATCGAGATCGTAAAGTCTGCCAGCATTTCCGTAAGGATAATGTCGAAACCACTTAGGCGTATTGGTAAAAACTCAATTCAAGTATAAAAACACTTGACAAATAAACAAAACGTGTTTATTATAATACACATCAAAGCATAACAAAGAGAGGTAACAATGAAGCAATTTTCTGATGGTAAAGAACTCCATCGCCTAATGCTTGACGGCGTCAACAAACTCGCCGACAACGTAGCGTCAACATATGGACCTAAGGGTCGCAATGTCATCCTTAGAAACAAGGATGGCAAGCCAGTAATTACAAAAGATGGTGTAACGGTTGCAAGGTTTGTAAACCTAGAAGACCCCTTTCAGGACGCCGCTGTTGAGATTGTAAAGCAGGCATCTGAAAAGACGAATTCAGACGCAGGTGATGGCACTACCACTTCTACTATACTTGCAAGGGCAGTATTTTCAAAGTCTCTAGACCTTATAGAAAAAGGTCTTAGTCCTGTGGAGGTCAAGCGTGGTTTGGACAAGGTTTGTGATATGGTGTGCGACAAGATTGAGGACATGTCTCGCCCTATTTCTAGCGCCACCGACATTGCCTTTGTTGCTAAGATATCTGCAAACAACGACCAGGTTATTGGTGATCTTGTTGCCACAGCGGTAGACAAGGTTGGTAAGGGAGGTTCTGTTACAATCGAAGATGGTCGCTCAACAGAAACGACTCTCGATCTAGTGGAGGGTTTTAGATTCCAGTCTGGGTACCTGTCGAACTATTTCGTAACAGATGAGAGACGAAACATCTGTAGGTATGAAAACCCGTTACTATTTCTTTGTGACGCACAGGTCGACCAGGTGCAGACAATACTGCCAGTGTTGGAGATTGCTGCAAGAGAGCAAAAACCTATAGTTTTTATTTGCGACAGTGTCGAAGGGCAGGCGTTATCCGCATTGATCATGAACAGTGTTCGTGGTTCGATGAAAGTCGCAGCGATCAAATCTCCAAGTTATGGAGAGGAGCGCAGGTCAATGATGGAAGACTTATCTATCGCCACTGGTGCTAAATATTTTAGAACAATGTTGGGCGATCAGTTGCGTGACATAACTATTAACGACCTCGGTACTTGCCATCAGATCGAGGTGTCGAAATATGGAACCATCATAGTCGGAGGCGGCGGAGACCACTCAGAGATGCAATCCAGGATAGAGGATATAGAAAATCAGGTCAGTACTTCGCAATCATTAGCGGATGCCGAGGCATTGCAGAATAGAATTACAAGACTGTCAAGCGGCGTAGCGATCATCAGAGTTGGTGCGCCAACGGAGGTGGAGATGGTGGAGAAGAAACATCGCATAGAAGACGCATTAGAGGCAGTAAGATCCGCCCAGCAGGAGGGTTTAGTGTCTGGGGGAGGTCTTACCCTCTATCGGATATCACAAGCGCTTACAGACGATATAGGGGCGTTAGATCTCACCAAGGACGAGCAATACGCTGCAGAGATTTTTCTTCACGTTCTTCGATCTCCTATCACTGCCATGGCACATAATGCGGGATACACTTACGAAGACGTTGACAAACTCATTATGGACGAACATCCCGAAGTCGGTTTCGACTTTTTGAACGGGTCTAGCACTAACATGTATGAGTCTGGAATAATCGATCCTGCCAAAGTAACTAAGAACGCCTTGAGAAATGCAGTCTCAGCAGCAGGAACTCTTTTGACTACGAATTATGCCATTATTGAGGAGTAGTAGCATTTAAGTCACTATTTATTTGTAGAGTTCATGAATAAGGGGGTTATTGACATGTCAGATTTGTCTAACGAATTGGTAGTAGAGTTAACTAGAAAGATTGATAAGGTTTGTTTAACAATAGAGACGGTCAAGGACCGCCAAGACGAGATGCTGGAGAACGTTTCGAAGATAAAAGAAGCAGTTTATAATCCTGATGAGGGGTTGTATGCTAGAATTCGAGCGCTCGAAGCATGGAAGGATACCTCCTCAAAAATACTGTGGACATTCTTTACAGCACTAATTGGTCTCGCCAGCGCCTTTGCGCTCCGAGGATTTAACTAAACAAAGGGAAAGCAATGAAAGTAAAAATTTCTTACACGATAGAGTCTAACAAGATCCCGAAAGTCATCAGCGAGATGGCATCAGATGTCTTGTCTAAGGCGAAAGAGTTGGTAAGTCTGTGCGAAGAGTTGTCAGAAAGTGGAGACCATGGAGTCAATTCACTCTCCAAGACGACCACGGCAAAGATGATCTCATCGGATATTATGGAGACTACTGCAGATATGGAAGGTGTATTGACCGGATTCCTTGCAAACTTTTCACCCAAGCCGGATCCCACAGGCGATCAGGAAGTGCAAATGAAAGAAGCAATGGAGAAGGTGGAACAACTATCTAAGGCAGTGAAAGGGTTGGGAGAAAATGCTGACGCTTGATAAGATAGAGAGAGATACAAGATCTAAAATCACCGGACATTTCATAACAACTAAAATATCAATAAACCCAGAGTACATAGTCTCCATCCGACCGTCATCAGGAGGATGGCCAATGATCAGAGAGGTTAATAACCAACCGTGCAGTAACGAGTCCACATCAGAGGTGAGATACTCAGTGGGTCAACAGGTGGAGACTATTGTTGTATTGGCGAAATATGAAGACCTAGTCAGGGAAGTAGCGACCGGAAAAAGGAGTTTGCTCCATGGCTAGAGCAATTAGTTTTTTGGTGTACGGACGTTCTTCATGCCCATACTGTGTCGAGTCAACAGACTTGCTTGGTTTTGCTGGCATAGATTATCACTTTTTTGATTTAGAGGACGATAGAGAATTTCTTGAAGAAGTTAAGGAGTTCTATAACCAAAGCACTGTTCCGATAGTATTGAAAGTGGATGGACCAACTGGTATAGTCAAACTCATCGGCGGG